>FLOH01000074.1_pt1 | contig 297752 bp, 274 predicted proteins | sample 756751 | NCBI WGS metagenome assembly FLOH01 (sample SAMEA4026879, study PRJEB14308) | marine metagenome | biome: coastal water; material: water | depth 74 m | reverse complement strand
GAACTTCATTATGGATCAACTTAACCATCGACCCAGAAAAGCTCTTGGTTTCAAAACGCCATATGAGTTATTCTTCAAAAAGAAAACTTTACTAACTGTTGCACTTCAAACTTGAATTCGCCCCTCTCAGTTCAACGGGTTTCTACGTGCTAACGAGACCCTGAAGCTTTCCAGCCTGCCTTTTCCCACCGCGTTTGCGGTTGAGTCCAATATCACCTCATTATCGAAAACAGCTAATCGCTCCGGTTTCCTGAGCTTTCATCTGGAAACTGATGGCACCATTAAACGACTCCCTCTTGTTGTCCGTCATATTGATCCTGTAGATGGAAAGGATCATTATTTCCCCCCATTTTCCATACGAGTCATTGAGCAGTACCTTGGCGCCACTCTACTATTTAGGGTCAATGAATCTGGTATGGAAGAAGTTATTCTGGATCACGAGAATCCGATTGTCATTCCGACTAACTCAAGGGGTGAAATGGAGGTCAATTATCTGGGGCCGCGCGGAACAATCCCTGCCATCTCCATTAGCGATCTTCTTGATGAAAATATAAACAGCAAAACAAAAGAAGCCGTACGGAAAAAAATAGTCCTGATAGGTGCCACTGCCACCGCTCTTGAAGATTTAAGGTCTACCCCCTTTGATCCCGCATTACCGGGAGTGGAGATCCACGCAACGGTCATCGATAATATTTTAAGCCATCGCTTTCTCACCCAACCTTACTGGAAACCTGTCGTCGACTCGCTTTATTTATTACTTATCGGGATTGCCTTCACTGTAGTGTACTCCCACATCCAACCCTCATTGGCATTTTTATTCTGGGCTGCAAGCGCTGGGCTCCTGTTCTATTTGAGCCATTGGATTTTTCTCAACAAAGGGTTCTGGTTAACAGATATTTATCCATTTATAGAGAACACCGCCATTGCATCAGCAGTTATGATCAACCGGTTCATAGAAGAAGGAAAACAAAAAAAGTTCATCAAAAATGTATTTGGTCAATATCTTTCACCCCGAGTAGTGAAAGAGTTGATCAACGACCCCTCAAGACTGAAACTGGGAGGAGAGCAGAAAGAGCTCACCGCTTTCTTCACCGATCTGGAGGGGTTCGCCACCTTCTCAGAAAAGCTCAGAGCAACAGAACTGGTTGACCTTTTAAACACTTACCTCAGCGAAATGACGGATATCCTCTTGCAATATGAAGGCACTCTGGATCGCTATGATGGTGACGCGATCAAAGCCTTTTTTGGTGCTCCGGTATATTTCGATGATCACGCTCGCCGTGCCTGCTGGGTATGCATAGATATGCAAAACAAACTCAAGGACCTACGCGTAAAATTTAAAAAGGAAGGCAAGCCAGAATTGTTAATGCGCGTCGGCATCAACACAGGGTCAATGGTAATCGGGAATATGGGGTCAACCACTCGAATGATGTATGGAATGAATGGAGACTCGGTTAATCTGTGCGCTCGCTTGGAAGGAGCCAACAAACAATATGGTACTTATTCCATTATCAGCGAGTCCACTTACCAGCAGGCAAAAGAATTCATAGAAGTCCGGGAGTTAGATATTCTGCGGGTGGTTGGCAGGTCTACCCCCATAAAAATATATGAACTTTTAGGGAAACAGGGAGAAATCGAGGAATCCCTTAAAAAGGCATTACCTTTATACAGTCAGGGTTTGATAAATTATCAGAATCGTAAGTGGGCTGAAGCCAAAAGGTATTTTGAAAATGCATTGATGTCCCGACCAGAAGATGGCCCCTCAAAAGTCTACTTGGAGCGATGCGAAAAATTTATCCAAGTGCCCCCTTTGAAAAATTGGGACGGTGTCTTTAACCTCAGCACTAAATAAGTCTTTCCTAAGATAACAACAGGACTCAGGATTCGGAGGACTCAGAATCAATCGAGCGGTGGTATTCGTCCAGAATGGCATCTTGAGTCTGCTGATCAGCGGATTTATAGATTCGGATGGTTTCAAAGTGGCGGGTCTGTTGAACGCGCAATAATTTAAGGCGCATTAATTCCAGAATAGCAAGAAACGTCACGACGACCTCCTGCTTGCTGTTTAAAACTGTAAACAGGGATTCAAACGTAACGCTTTCTGAAGCGTTGAGAATTTCCATGATGTGCTGAATCCGGTCGGTGACCGACATTTCATTGATTTCAATTTCATAATCTTTTTCAAACGATTTGGTATCGAGAATTTTCTGGTAAGCCTTAAGAAGATCGAACACCGATGCATCCACCAATTCCTTCTCTTCGGAGTTGTCCTCAATTTCAATCTGTCCACCACGCATAAAAACCTGTTGCCGGTCATGCTCTTTCAGTCTCAGTTCAAACGCCGCATCCCGATAGCGCTGGTACTCCCTCAGTCTTCGCATTAGTTCCGCGCGCGGGTCTTCCCCGCTTCCCGCATCAAATTCCTCATCGGTTTCAGGAGCAGGCAGCAAAATTTTTGACTTGATACGCGTCAACTCAGCGGCCATGACCAAATACTCCCCGACCAGTTCCAGATTCAACTCCTGCAACATTTCCAGATACTCCATATACTGGCGAGTAATTTGAGCGATGGGGATATCGTAGATATCCATCTTTTGTTCTTTAATCAGATGGAGAAGCAGATCTAAAGGGCCTTCAAAAATCTCCAGCTTGCATTGATAGGTCATGGTCGGATCATAAGGTTCAAGGTTTCTAATACGAACTCAATAATAACCAAGTTTTTACTATTGAGTGTGATTTTTTATAGATCGCCCCAAAGTGATTGCAAAAGAGCCAATGCCACCACAGGAGCCGTTTCCGCCCGAAGAATCCGAGGTCCCAGACTCATAGTCTGGAACCCGTACTCCCGAACCTTCTCAATCTCCGGAAGACTGAACCCACCTTCGGGTCCAATTAAGACAGCAACAGAGCGTGGTTCCAGCTTTAGATCTTTAAGGGAATGTTTTTCCTCCATTTCCCAAAAGACCAGCTTAAGATCCCGGTCAACGTTTTTGCGGCAAAATATTTCCAGGGTTTCAACATCCTCCGCCACTTGAGGGACCCGGGCACGACCGCATTGTTTGGAACTTTCCAGCGCAATTCTTTTCCAGCGCTCAATTTTCTTTTCCCGTGTTTTTACCACGCATCGCTCAGTGGTTAAAGCGGTGACCGAACACACTCCCAGTTCCACAGACTTCCTTAAAACTCCATCGAACTTGTTGGCTTTGGTCAATGCCAGTCCCAAGTGAACCGCTAACGGAGATTCCACATCGAACTTTTCAGAAGCGATCACGTCCCCATGAACCTCCTTCGCCTTGACCTCAACCAGCCGAACGGTGAGCAATTCATCCGAACCGCTGATGACCTGAATGGATTCCCCCGCCTTCAATCTTAATACAGTTCTGATATGCGAGACATCCGATCCGGTGAGCGTTACCTTATTACCGACAATTTGTTCTCTGGGAACAAAAAATTTGTGGCTCATACTTGAACCAAATTAATCCGCAATAATTCTTCCAGAGAGGCTATTTCATAATCGGGGCAGATATCGGCCTGTTCTTGCCTGCGGTTCAGCCAGGCTGCCTTCATACCTGCATCTTGAGCACCCAGAACATCTGCAACAGGGCTGTCTCCGACAAAAAGAATTTCTGCGGGCTGCAACTGAAAATGACTTATCGCAAGTTGAAAAATGGAGGGGTGTGGCTTGCGAAAGGGAACTCCTGATGAATAAATGGCGAAGTCAAAATACTTCTTCAAACCTGAGCCTTCCAGTTCTAACTCTTTCATAAAAACCGGGTTGGTGGTGTTGGAAATGATTCCCATAGAAACACCCCACTGGCTCAATTGCTCAAGAACATCGACCACCTCGGGAAAGATCTCTCTTTCCTGATAGACCTCCTCATAATAAACTTGCAGAAGTTCCCGAAGCGAGACCCTTCCTTCCCAGGGAACTTTAAAATAGAAAAGCAGATATTTTAAAACATCTTCATAGTGAGCCTCGCGGTGAGTGGTCCGGGATAGATCGATCATTGATCTAAACAATTCCCGCGATTTTTCCAGACAGGCTTCAAAGTCCGGCACAGCAATTTGTTTGGTCTTTAAATGCGCAAAAACTTTTTCCAGAGGACGCCGGTCACCTTCTTCTCCCAAATCCATCAGAGTGTGGGCCCAGTCAAAACCAATTGCCTTAAAGGGAAATTCCATTTCGCACCCGTTGTTGCTGTATTCCAGTCCGTAAGATATGAGAGACTAATGCTAACTGATTAAAACCCATAACCCCTTATTAATCAATATTTAAAATGATGAATTCGAGGCAAGTTGATTTTCGAAAATCTGCCGTGACAACACCACGAAGTATTTTCTTACCTTGACCCTCAGTCGCATCCACTAAATAATAACAGTACAAACAGAATAAAGGAACTGCGGAAAAACTCATGACCCCTGAAAACATAAAAGCCCTGCCCGAAAATGTTCGTTCGAATCAGGAATTGATTCAGGAAGCGATCCGCTTAGGTTGCACCAAGGCAAAAGTGATCTTGACAAAAACCATATCCATGGCCAATTGGATGAAACTGCAATGCCAATATGGTTGTTCTCACTATGGATCACTATTGACCTGCCCCCCCTACACTCCCGATGCGGAGGAAATGTCGGAAGTCCTTGTCGAATACGATAAGGCCCTGCTCATCAATGCCAGCCCGGAAACAAATGTCAGGGAAATTGTTGTCCACTTGGAAAAGCTTTTAAAGGAAAAAGGTTTTAGCAAAGCTTTCGCTTTATCTGCCAAACCCTGCGACCTGTGCGATCCCTGCACCATTGCTACGAATTGCCAATTTCCCGAAAAAGCCCGGCCCACTTTGCAAGCCTGCGGCATCGATGTGAATGAAACCATCCACAATAACGGATGGGATGACCTTGGCCAGCAGTCCCCCTGCACTCCCACCCATGCCATTGGCATGGTGCTTATGCACTGAGAACCGTCTATAATATTTCCACTCAATCATCTCATTTTTAAATTCCCGTGGGTTATCGTTACGCAATCATTGGAACAGGTCGACAAGGACTCTCTGCGGCCTATGATCTGGCTCGGTTTGGCTCTGCCGAGGAAATCCTTCTCTGCGATCTAAATTTAGAGACCGCTGAAAAAGGGGCCGCGAAACTACGCGTCCTGCTTTCACAGGATATCTTTAAACCGCTTACGCTCGATGCAGGAAACCCGGACCAACTCCGTCAAATATTAAAAGACGTTGACTCGGCCATCAGCGCCGTCCCCTTCACGTTCAATCTGGGCATCACTCAAGCGGCGATCGAGTGCAAAACCCACCTCTGCGATCTCGGCGGACACACCAACACCGTCCTCAAACAATTGGCGCTTGATGAATCCGCAAAAACTTCCGGCATCACCATTGTTCCCGACTGTGGCATGGGACCGGGACTCAACATCTCCCTCGGCGTGCTGGCCATGAGCTTCGTGGAAAAACCCGTCAACCTGTTTATCTGGGATGGCGGTCTGCCGCTCCATCCAGCTCCTCCATGGAACTATATCTCCACATTCAATATTAACGGTTTGACCAACGAGTATGAGGGACCGGCCTGGTTCATCCGCGATGGCAAGCCAGTGCAAGTCGCCTGCCTCGGCGAGGTGGAAGAGCTGGACTTTCCTGCCCCATTAGGGCGTTTGCAGGCGGCGGTCACAGCTGGCGGACTCTCCAACGCCCCATGGACGTTTGCAGGCAAACTTCAGCGTCTGGAAAACAAAACCCTGCGTTACCCGGGCCACTGGCAAACGTTTCGAGCCTTCCAACAACTGGGTTTGTTTGAGCAAGACCCTGTCACGCTCAAGGGGCAAAGTGTCATCCCTAGAGAAGTTTTTCACGCTCTGCTACAGCCCAAAATTTCCAGCGATCAGGTTCGCGATATCTGCGTCATCCGGGCGCGATGCGAAGGAGAAACTGATGGTAAGAATGCGGTCTGCACCTTGGATCTTTGTGAGACTTTCGATGAACAAACCGGATTCACCGCGATGGAAAAATTTACTGGCTGGCATGCCAGCATGGTGGCTATTTTGTCAGCGCAAAATAAACTGCCCGAAGGAGCGGTTCCTATCGAGATTGCCTTATCAGGAGAGTTGTTGATGGAAGAAGCCAAGAAGAGAAACTGGGCTATAAAAAACAATACTATACAAAAATTCTAAACAGGCTATTAAAAAATTATATATCTAATCCAACTTATTTAATTTACAGGTAATGGAAATTATAATTCTCTCTAAGCAATATCCCTTGAAGTATATGGAGAGAATTTATGGATACCCTTCGTTCTCAAATGACCACGCCGGTTATCAGCATTAACTCTGAAGCCACTGCCCAAGAAGCCGCCCAGTTGATGAAGGAAAAGGGAATTGGTTCCTTGCTGGTCGAGGGTTGCCAAGGTTATGTCAGTATTCTCTCAGAACGAGACTTGGTACACAAATTGGTGAGCGAAGGTCTGGACCCGAAAACCACTACTCTGTCTTCAATAATGGAAGAGTCTATTCTATCCATGGACGAAAATGCATCCACCTCCGACGCATCGTCTCTGATGCAGAAATACAATATCAGCCGTCTCGCCGTGACGGCAAATGATAAAATCGAGGGAATTCTTTCCGTTAGAGATTTAGCCTACAAGAAACAACCTGCTTAATATTAACCGTTTCCTGCGGGCCAGGATTGGGTTTTACCCCCACCAGAAATCTCATCTAATTCCTGAAGATCTTTGCCGTTAATACCTAGAAAATAAAGGATTAATTTTAAATCTGACTGGTTAATACTGGCCCGTGCCTGGCGTTGCACGATAGGCTTGGCGTTGAAGGCGATTCCCAGTCCGGCCCGCGCCAGCATCTTAATATCGTTGGCACCATCGCCCACAGCCACCACCTGACGCAGGGAGAATCCTTCCCTTTCAGCCAGAGAAACGAGGGTATTTTCCTTGGCCTCGGCGTCTATGATTTGTCCTTCCAGTTCGCCTGACACTTTGCCATTTTCTATTTTCAACTGGTTGGCGATGCCATAATCGAGGTTGTAGCTATCGCGAATCTTGTCGATGAAAAACTGGAACCCACCACTGACCAGAGCAATTTTATAACCCAGGTATTTCAAGATATTCACCAGGGATTCCGCCCCCGGTGTCAGCGGCAGGGAATTGGATAACTGATGCAGACTTTCTACCGGCAGACCTTTTAATAGTTTCACCCTTCTCCGTAAAGCCGATTCGAAGTCGATTTCCCCATTCATGGCCTGACCGGTAATGGCCGCCATTTCCTCCCCCACCCCGGCAAGTTTTCCCAACTCATCAATGACTTCGCATTGCAGGAAGGTCATATCGGCATCGAGCACGATCAATCTTTTATTGCGCCGGAAATAAGTTTCCTCCTGCACGGCGATGTCGACCCCATATTTTTCCTTGAACTTTACCAGCGCGTTCAACACTTCCTCTGATGAGTGAGCCTCGCGGGTTCCGATAATAAACTCCAGAGCGTGGACGTCCCCCGAATTCAATTGTTCAATGCGCAGGATGTTGATATCGAGATCGGCGAATATCCGGGTGATTTCCAGAAATCCAGAGGATGGCATGGAGTCACAGAGCAGAGTCACCACCGAACGGTGACCATAGGGAGCATCCGGCCGGGTCGCCGTTTCCCAAGGATAAACGGTGGCTTTGAAGTTCATTTCCTCGGCATAAGCAGATAATGCCTCACGAAGAGGCAGAATTTGGTTCTCATCGCAACCGTCAAGCAGAATGGAAAGATTGAGCAATCCGTTAAAGACAAATTGCTTGATATCCACCACATTGCAACCGGTCTGGACAATGAATGCCAGAGTCTCGGCTAGAATCCCGGGTCGGTCCTGTGCTGAAACATGAATATGCAATTGGCTGGAGGAAGGAGGCATGAGTCAGGCTTGCGGCTTGTAACGCCACCCTTCCCTTTTTTTACAGGTCCAACCTTCATGAACCTGAAAGGTAGCCAGATTCACCAGCGTTTCGGAATTGAATAAAGCGGTAACACCTTCTCCGTTTATCAGATTCCCCTTCAGGTGCAATCGCTTGAGCTTGCCAAGATATTTCGCATTGGCAAGGAACTTCAAACCCGCATCGCTGACACTGTTCTGGTTGAGATTCAAATACTGGACGTTTTCCAAAAATGCACATTCGGTCAGCTCCTGAAGTCCCTGATCGCCCAGGTTGTTGTCATCCAAATCCAGCCAACTGATTTCCTGCATTCTCGGTGACTGCCACAATAGTCGCGCTTCTTCAGCACTGAGTCCTTTACCGCTCAACATCAGTTGATTGCCGCGCAAGCGACCTTCAAAGATGTCCTCAGCATTTTTAAATCTGTCGTTCATCACTCTTCCTTATTAAAAACTATGGCTGTTTTCTATACCATGAAGACCAGAAATCATCAACCACCACTGGGCGTGGGGCCAATAAACAACCTGCGAGCCAGCCATTAATATGTCACATGAAGGGTTATAAATCACCCCCGCCCCTCATCGGAGAAGGGGGCTGAGGGGGATTGCTTTTTAAACCACGACAACTTTTAGTGACCTCAAGCGATTACTCATCACCACTGGGCGTTGCCCAGCTACGCTTTGTAGGCACGTACTTTCGATCCTTTAAGGGTTTTGGCAGATATTCTTGTTCGACAATAGAGTCCGGGTAATTATGCGGATATTTGTAGTCCACCCCATATCCATATTTGGATTTGGCATCCTTATAGTGTATGTCTTTCAAATGATCGGGGACGGGATAGGATAATCCTTTTTTCTGGATATCGTCTAACGCCGCATCGATGGCCACAATTGCTGAGTTATCCTTGGGCGCACGGGCCACATAAATCACCGCCTGAGCGAGAGGAATCCGCGCCTCGGGAAATCCCAGTTTTTCCACCGCCACCGCCACAGCTTGCACCAGTATGAACGCTTGCGGGTCGGCATTGCCCACATCTTCGGCCGCCGTGACCAGCAGTCGCCGCACAATAAAACGCGGGTCTTCCCCCCCGGCAATCAGTTTTGCCAACCAGTATATCGCCGCATCGGCATCGGAACCGCGTAGACTTTTCTGAAACGCCGAAGCATGGTCATAATGCTCGGTGCCCTTTTTATCATAGAGAGTGGCGGCTTGTTGAATGATCCCTTCAATAATTTTTAAATCGACCTGCTTATTTTCGCGTGTTACCACCACATCATGTGCCGCCTCCAGCACATTGAGAGCGCGACGGGCATCCCCATTGGCATGGCTGACCATCATATCCATCGCCTCGGCAGAAATTTCAAGCCCAGATTCTCCTAATCCTTTTTCCTTGTCCGCTAAGGCTCGGTTCAGAATATTTCGGATTTGGTCACGCTCTAAAGACTCTAGGCGAAAAGTCTGGCATCGCGAGCGCAGCGCCGGGATCACCTCAAAAGATGGATTCTCCGTGGTACTGCCGATCAGGCGAACTGTTCCGTTCTCAATATGAGGCAGAACGGCATCCTGCTGAGCCTTGTTGAACCGGTGAATTTCATCGATGAACAATACCGTGCCTTTTTGCTTTGCCTTCCAGGTTTGACGGGCTCCTTCAATGACCTTGCGGATATCGGCGACCCCGGCATTGACCGCACTGACCTCATGAAACTCGCTGTCGGTTAGCTGCGCCGCAATCCGCGCTAAAGTTGTTTTGCCTGTGCCTGGTGGCCCCCATAATATAAAGGACAAACGTGAGCCGGACTCAACCAACTCTCTCAGCGGCAGCCCCTCCCCAATCAGATGTTTCTGCCCGGCAAACCTTTCCCAGCTTTCAGGACGCAAGCGGTCGGCCAGTGGCGAAGTCGGTCTTTCAAAATCGGGAAATAATTCCATAGAAATTTATATTATTAATGAACCTGATTAGCAAACCCTATTATGGAAGGGCGGCATCATAACTGGCCTTCGTGCAAGTGCCGAACCCATTCCAACACGGCATAGTCCATCCACCGCCAATCACCGTGCGGAGTCGCATGTCTTGAGATATATCCCATATGACCACCGCTTTCCGGTTTGTATAACGTCACCTTTTCGCTCATCGCGATCTCATCAAACAAACTGCCGGGAACAAAAGGATCATCTTCCGCAGACAAAATGGCCGTAGGAATATTTATTCCCTTCAAATAGTGCCGGGAACTGGATCGATCATAATAATCATCGACATCTTTGAATCTGCCTGCGGGAGCGGTGTAGCTGACATCGAAATCCCAAATCGTTTTCAGGTTTTTGAGCGGACTCAACGCAGACGGAAACTGTTTGACCAGAGCCACTGCCTGATTACGAATCAACTTCATATAATATTGGTTGAATAGCGCACAACTCCATTTTCTCGAAATGATGGCACTTGCAATCCTCAAGTCAACGGGCGGGTTTACGGCAAGGGAGGCTAAAATATTTTCTGAGATTTTTCGGCCTTCCCCCAGATATTTCAGAAGGACATTGCCGCTCAAAGAAAAACCGACCGGCACCAAAGATTTTTTCGGATAGCGCTGAAGCACAAACTCGATCATTTTTCCCAGATCATCGCTGGAGCCACCATGCCACAACCGTGGACTTAATCCCATACCCGGCCCACAGCCCGGTTGATTGATCAAGAACACTCCGTATCCTCGTTGCCAAAGTTTGGTGGAAATCCGTTTCATATAACGGGATTCGGAACACCCCCCCATGCCATGTGCCAGCAGAACAATGGGCAGGGTCTCATCTTTAGCCTCAATTTCGTACAGGACGGCCCTGCCCTGTTCATCCAAATGCACTTCATGCCGGGTTCGAGGGGGACAAGGCAACGCCTTGTCCCTGAGCTGGGAACCTACAATCGTCTGGGCGACGCCTCCCGGCACCCCCCAATGCGCTTCAAATGACTCCATAAACTGATTGGACTTCAAACTCATTCCTTTGCAAAACTAAGGGCAACAATAATGCAACTCGATGGAATTTTTAAACCCCGGCAAGTATCTATGAGAGAGCCGTTAAAAACCTGAAGTTGACACTCCACCTTACTATTGCTAAATTGCGAGATTCAACTTTTAAGACATACTACCAAAGTGAAAACTATTAAATCCTCTAAAAAATCCAGCCTGCGTTTCTTGGTTTTCTGTTTGACCCTGTTACTGGCCGACCCGACGGTTTTTGCGGCTACTAATAATGAGGCAAAAGCGCTCTATCAAAATGCGCTGAAACTGAGCCAGCAGAAGAAATGGGATGAGGCCGTGGCCGAATTTGGGAAAGCCTCCGAACTCTCCCCTGAGGACAGCCTCATTCACGCGAACCTTGGCGTCGCCTTCAGCCAGACGGGAATGCACAAGGAAGCCCTGCTCTCTTTTGAAAAAGCATTGCAATTGGGCTACGACTCCCCCGGCCTGCGCTACAACCGGGGCGTTTCTTTTGCTCGTGTCAAATTGATCGATGAGGCCGTTCAAGAACTGGAAAAAGCCCTGAGCATGGACAGTCGAATGGTAAAGGCCGAGTATGACTTGGGAGTCTTATATAATTTGCAGGGAAAACGCGAGAAAGCCCTGGAAAAGGTTGAAACTTTATTCAAGCGTAATAATAAACTCTCAAAAAAACTGTTCGACCAGATTGAATCCGCTTACACCGTAATTACTGTAGACAATGGAGGAACTTTAAAAGGCCAAGTCACACTTTCCGGTCAGGTTCCCAGGGTCCGTTCTTTTCACCTGATCCACGCCCCAAATGTAGAGTTCTGCTCAAGAATCTCGGATGGGAGAGGTCACCGCCTGCTGTTCGACTTCACCGTTTCAAAAAATCGTGGACTGAAAGACACCATCATTCATCTGGCAAAGGTTGAAAAAGGGAAACCGTTTTCTCCCAAGATGCAAGTCTTTCACATCGACCGCTGCCAGGCCAACCAATATGTCATCGGTGCTAAAAACGGTGAAAACATAATGGTGGAGAATACAGACCCTATCCAGCACGAAATCGCGACCTATGAAGTCCGCAATATTTACTCAGACCAGACCAGCAACCGGCCGGTGCCACCTAAGTCCAGTCAGGTTCGCAGTATCTTTGCACGCAAAGACGCTGAGAATTACATCATAAAATGTAATCTCCATCCTTTCCTTCAGACGCATGCGTATCTGGTGCAAAACCCCTACTACACCGTGTCCGACGAAGGAGGCAACTTCAGCATCGAAAATATTCCACCCGGCACCTATGAGGTGATCGCATGGCATCCTTTTATTGCCACACAAAGAGGGACGATCACTATTCCCGAAAAGGGAGAAGCCAAATTAGATTTCGAATTTAACGGGAAAGACGAAAAGAGAAAGCTCTACCACGACGATATCGAAGGCTATCGCTTCAACACCTGGTTTGACAGCAAAGAAAAGTTTTACGGAGGAGAAAGAATTGATGACCCGGTAGAGGAATTACAGGCCTTCTGTGATGATGACCACCTTTGCTGACACCCGGTAATACTCCTAATTAGTTTTACGCACCACCACCGCGTTTAGTTTGTAGTCGTTTCTGGCCAGGCTGGCCGCCTCCTGCGCTTTCTTTTCATCCACATACCTGCCCAGAAAAACCCGGTGCCAGGTTCCACCATGATCGGCAAGTTCTGTTTGCATCAAAAACGCGTCGAATCCGTTTTCCTGCAGACGCATTTTCAAAGCACCCGCGCGCGCCTCATCCCGAAACGAACTCACCTGAACGGCATAACCGGGCTGCTTCTCAATTTCAGGTTTTGGGTCCTGCTTCTTCTCAGGTTCCACGGCAGGTTCTGATTTTTCTGTTTTTTCAACAGGCAACGTTGAAGGAATCGCCTTAATTTTGGCAGGAGCTACCGTTATCTTCTCAGGTGAAAGTGCGGCCGGCATCAACCTGCCCTTGAGATCCACATACTGGGTCATGGTGAGATCGTTCAAGGTCTTGAAAAATGTATAATCCGGTTTATGGACTACCGGGGCCTCCTCACGCACAAACTCAGGCTTAACAGCCCTTAATTTTTTGGGAGCTTCGCCTTGGAACTCACTGATCACTCCCGAAAAATACAACCCCGCCGCGGAAGCCATCACAAAAATTATTACAAAGAGAAGTCTCATAAATAAATTAATATAGAGAGTGAAACCTCTTTAAGTCGAGAAAACTTTTTGTCCATCATACAAAGTCAGAGCAACTACCCCGGCGGCTAGCCGTTACATTTTCTCTGGAGACGAAATACCCATCAACTCGAAACCATTACGAATGGTGATTCTCAAAGCGTCCAGCAAAAACAGTCGCGCCAGCGTGAGCGATTTGTCGTCAGAGACAACTCGATGCCGACTGTAATAACCATGAAACCGGGAAACCAGATCCAGCAGGTAATGAGAAGTTCTATGTACCTCCAAAGCCTTGGCACTTTTTTCCACAATCTCAGGGAAAGCTAAAATCGCCCGAATGATCGCGAACTCCTCTTCTTCGATCAGGCGGGAAAGATCCACGTCGGCAGATCGGTCCCATGCCACGCCATTCTCTTCAGCAGTGCGAAAGATACTGCATATTCGAGCATGTGCGTATTGAATATAAAAAACCGGATTGTCAGGGGTCTCCTTTTTAGCCAGTTCCAGATCAAAATCCAGATGCGTGTCGGAACTGCGCATCAGGAAAAAATAACGCGCCGCATCGACCCCAACTTCACTCACCACATCCGCCAGTGTTTCAAACTCACCGGACCGGGTGGACATAGATACTTTTTCGCCCGCCCGCAAAAGGCTGACAAACTGTACCAGAAGAATCTTGAAGATATTTTTATCATACCCCATCGCTTCCAGAACCGCAGCCATGCGCGGCACATAACCATGATGATCTGCACCCATCAGGTTGATGAGTTTTTTAAAGCCGCGGTTGATCTTATTCTGGTGATAAGCAATGTCTGAGCAAAAATAGGTCCGTTCTCCGGTCTGCTTGACAATGACCCTGTCCTTATCATCATCGAACGCCGAAGACTTCAACCAGACAGCTCCGTCTTTTTCATAGATATGGCCCTCGCCCCGCAACCATTCAACAGCTTTCTCTACCGACTTATCTTCGTAAAGAGATTCTTCGCTGAACCAGTTGTCGAAAGTCACACGGAATTCGGAAAGGTCTTTTTTAATCCCTTCAAGAATATTATCCTTAGCGAACTTTCTGAAAAAAGGAATGCACTCGTCTTCCGGCTTGTTTATGAACTCGTCTCCCTTCAGGTCGATGATTTGGCCGGCGATATCCTTAATGTATTCTCCCCGATAATGGTCTTCGGGAAACTCAATCCTCTCGCCCAGCAGTTCCCGGTAGCGCAGCCAGGTGGATCGGCCAAGAAAGTTCATCTGGTTGCCCACATCGTTGATGTAGTATTCGGCGCTCAAATCGTATCCGGATTTTTTCAAAATTCTTGCCAGAGCATCGCCAACGGCGGCTCCCCGCCCATGCCCAACATGCAAGGGGCCGGTGGGATTCGCGCTGACAAACTCGATCAAAACTTTAGTGCCCTGCCCGGCATCAGACTGGCCAAAATCTTCCCCCTGAGCAACGGCATTTCTGAGCCGTTCCAGGAAAAACTCCTGCGACATTTTAATGTTGATGAATCCCGGTCCAGCAATTTCTGCCTGGCTCAACTCGCCATTTTTAAGATAACGGGCAACGCTTTCGGCAATCACTTTCGGGCTCTTGCGCTCACTCCGTGCCAGCGTCATGGCAACATTGGTTGAAAAGTCTCCCATTTTTTCGTCCTTGGGGTTTTCCACCACAATGTCAGGAAACGAGGAAAGCTCCAGCTCTCCTGCCTGCTGCGCCTTTTCCAGCGCATCATGAATAATTTTTTTAATTGCGGTTTTCATTCAGGGTTATCTTGAAAATTGTAATGAATAATGGAGGGGTCAGATATCAGGCAGGCAACAGGGTCAATCTTTCCGATTGCGAATAGCTTCCACTTCCTTTTCCATTTCTTCTTCCAGCGTTTTCTTATCCGATCGAAACTGCTCTTCCAGTTCTGCTTTTCTGGCTTCAATTTCTTCTGGGGGAACCCGATCCGCCAATTTGCGGATCTTGTCACCAGAGGTCACATCTCGGTCGGCAATCTTGGCGGAATATTCTTTTCTGATCTCGGCAATGTCCTGTTTTTGCTTTTTGGTCAGCTTTTTCTGACTTTTCAGTTCTGGAGCCAACTTATCCGAACGCTCCAGACTCAATTCCCACGCACTTTTTAATCCCGACATACCCATCATCCCTCAAAAAAGTTTAACTGCTTAATTATAAAGGAATTAGAAACCATACTCAATAGGCATATCACGACTGTATGATTGAAAATTATTTTGGGTAATGGTTTGTTTTATTTACGCCTCTTTGCTATCCTGATTCTCAATATGGAAACACCAAAACGAGAACCTCTATTAAGGGAATTAAAAAATTATCTCACCCATTTGAAGGATGTGGGATATACAGAAATCCCCTGCGAGGCAGAATTATTTGCAAATGCCCAACAGCGGGCAACCCAACCCTCTCAATCACCCAATGAAATGGCTAAATCCCTCACCGCAGTACAAAAAGAGCTGGGCGACTGCACACGGTGCAAACTTTCAGAAACAAGAAAGAATATCGTCTTCGGCTCGGGAAACCCCAAAGCCGACCTTGTCTTTGTGGGAGAAGGACCGGGTGCCGATGAGGACGAGCAAGGGCTCCCTTTCGTAGGCCGGGCGGGGAAAAAACTGACAGAAATTATTGAAAAAGGAATGGGCCTGAATCGGGAAAAAGACACCTATATCTGCAATATCGTCAAATGCAGACCGCCGGGAAACCGCGACCCGGAAGCAGAAGAAATTGCCGCCTGCAATCCTTTCCTGATCCAGCAATTGCTAGCCATCAAGCCCAAAGTCATTGTCGCGCTGGGCAAATCCGCATCGTCTACCCTTTTGGGAAGAACCGTGCCCATCGTCAAAGAGCGTGGCACCTGGCATGAATATGCAGGCATCAAGCTAATGCTCACGCTCCACCCGTCCTATCTAATCCGGTTTTACACCTTGGAAAACCGCAAGGCCGTGCATGAAGATATGAAAAAAGTGCTGAAAGAGTTGGGAAGATGAAATCAGCACAGGAAAGTCTGAGTCGGCTCAAAAAAAATATCGAGCAGGTCATCTTTGGCAAAAGCGAAACTATTGAGCTTGCCATCACCTGCCTTCTCGCTAAAGGCCACCTGCTCATTGAAGACGTTCCCGGTGTCGGCAAAACCTCTTTGGCTCATTGCCTCGCCAACTCGCTACAACTCAATTTCAAACGCATCCAGTTCACCAACGATCTTTTGCCTGCAGACATCACCGGCGTTTCCATTTACGATCAGGAAGAAAAATGCTTCCATTTTCAAAAAGGTCCACTGTTCGCCAATATTGTTCTGGCCGACGAAATCAATCGCTCCACACCACGCACCCAGAGCGCCCTGCTGGAAGCCATGAACGAAAAACAAATTTCCGCCGACAACAACACCTATATCCTTGACGAACCTTTTATGGTGATCGCCACCCAGAACCTGATAGAAAGCCAGGGGGCCTATCCCCTGCCGGAATCGCAGTTAGACCGTTTCATGTTCTATATGTCCATGGGCTATCCGTCTCAAGAGGATGAGCGGCGTCTGTTGCAGGAACAATCCACGCGGCCCGGCGCGGCGAGCGTAAAACCCGTTCTAAAAAGGGAAGAAGTTTTAAAACTGCAAGCCATGGTCGATACCATAAAAATAGAACCGGTTCTGACCGACTATATTCTCAACATCATCACCGCCACTCGGGAATGCACCGACCTCGCCCTCGGCGTGAGTCCGCGTGGGGGGTTGATCTTTCAACAGGCGCTTCGAGCCTGGGCGTTGGTCTCCGGACGGGATTACTGCACTCCCGATGACGTCAAACACCTGGCCGTCCCGGTTTTGTGTCACCGCGTCATTCCCCAGTCTCACAACCTGTCGCACAAGCGGCGCTTCGCCGATACCGCGACCATCATCCAGCAAATTTTAGAGCAAGTCTCCGTGCCTGTTTAAAATGAAAGCGTGTTGAAATGACCAACACCCGTTTCACCTTCACACTGCGCAACCGCACCCTGCAATTGACCCAGGAGGGATTGGGATTCATTGTGATTTTGTTCGGGGTGGGACTCGGCGCCATCAACACCGGCAATAACCTTTTATATTTGATACTGGCCATGTGTTGCAGTTTCATCGTCGTCTCGGGAATTTTATCTGAAATGAGCCTGAAAAAGCTCAGCATTGAGGGCGAAGGGCCTGCTTATCTTTATGCTCAGGAACCCGGAGCTCTGAAATTGAAACTCAGCAATCATAAGAAATGGGAGCCCTCCTATTCAATTCGCGTTAGAGCGGCGGAGTCCCAACAAGCCTTCTTTCTCGAACCCGAGCCCTATTTCTTTTTCATCCCCGCCGGGCAAACGGTTGAAAAACCGGTTTTGCTGACCGCCACAAAACGTGGGCATTTAAAAATATCCGCATGTCGGCTGGCGACCCATTTCCCCTTCGGATTTTTCTATAAAACTAAAACCATACCTTTCAAGTTAGAGATCATAATTTTCCCCGCTATTCGTCCGGTCAAACTCCCCGAACAATCCGAAGCCGGGTTGGAAGGCGAAGGCATTGCACAACCAAGAGGCGACGAACTGCATGCGGTCAGGGAATTTCAGCCCGGCGATCCATTGAGCTCCGTACACTGGAAATCTTCCGCCAAAACAGGAACCCTGAGAGTGAAGGAGTTCCAAAGCCACAACCTGCAAAGCTATACGGTTTTTCTGAACTTGATGGATCCCGCCACCAATCAGCCGGTCCAGGAAGACGTTATGGAAGAAAGAGTGAGCGAAGCCGCATCACTGATCTACCACCTCATAGAAAGAGGCCATGAAGTGAGCTTGAAAATGGGAGAAAACCAAAGTCCGTTTGGAAACTCCGAGGCACATCTACTAAACCTCATGCACACATTGGCTTTTGTCCGGTAGGCGGCAGAGAGCCTCCGCTGGCTAATAGCGATAGTTCTATCTAGAGGGCGCACGCTATCTCGGCTTAAAGTGAGGGTGAAAGTTTAGCGATTTTAGCTGATGAGAATAAAGCAATGGGAGGAAAAACGAGGGGAAGGAATTCAGGCGGCTAAACGATCTTTTCTTACAGAATCATTTAGAACCGTCCTGAATTCCATTTTGGCATTTTCTCGATTGTAGGCTTTTTTGTTATCCTGCGTTTTCACATGATAACGTTTGCTTTGCAGCTGTTTCACCACGAAGTCTATTGGCTTCTTTATGATTTTCATAAAGCACCTCCTGCTAAATTAATAAAACTGTACTATTCATTAAGTTTAAACCTGAGGAGTAGCATTGTCAAACGGTGGGCCTGATATGACAGTCCGACCAGCCACCCCCAAAGCCCCTCCCTATGAAGGGAGACCTTTGCATCAGTCGTCTTTGCGAGGAGCGATAGCGACGAAGCAATTCAGAAACCTGGATCGCCGCGCTCCTTACAGTCGCTCGCGACGACGAATAGTGCGCTTCTCAATATTTGGACGAGTGAAACTGGCAAGCGAGGGGCGGGATGACTTATAACTTTTCAGATGTTATCCACTTCTAACGCTTAAGAATACTCTGGGAAAAATATTTAGCGGGGATTTCGACATCGAATTCGATGACATCAAACTTATAGGTGGTCCGGGTATTTTCCTTGAGCATATCGCGAAAAATCATAGTACGGGGAAACATGCGATGATCAATTTTTCCGTAGTCCAGAAACACAATCTGTTTTAACAGTTTCCCGCTTTTAGCAAAGCGTTCTTCCTTCAAGACAATGCGCTCCTCCTTATTGATCCAGACTTTTCGGGTCTGGTAAGTCGTTTCCTTGTCCCGGGACACCAGATGCAGAACGGCGCAGTTAACACCGGTAAATTCTTCGAAGCCTTCCAGGGTCGCGGCATAGGAATGACTCAACTTATGGTCTTCCATCATATCCTCATAAGAGAGGTCGCTACCCATCATTGACTGGCGCAGAAGGTGACCGGCGATCAATACCTTTCGGTCTGTACGCGGGGTGTACATCCAAAGCTTGCCGCCGATCTTGAGCATTTTGGTGCCCTTTTCACGGGCCGGAGATTTGTAATGACTGTAAGAGCGGTCCACGCCCTGCATCCACGAATCCTGAGTCAGGGTGCGCACTTTACGTCCATTATCGATAATGAGACGCCCGGTAATAAATTTAGTATTGGCCCATAAATTGTCGTCCACCTGCTCCAATAATTTCTGCGCGTTTATTTCTTCTGCGTGGCATGGGTTTACAAAAATAAAAAGACAGAGTAGAGCGAAAACAATTTGATTCTTCATAATCATCACCCCGCCTCCAGTTCGCGAAATAAATTAGCTTCCGAACGTTGAAAAATCGCCATGCTGGCAACCAATGTTCCGGCGACACTGGCAAAAACTCCAGGCACGATTCCCTGGATGAATCCGCCCACCGTCACCCGCGCCCGCACCACATCGTTGATCATCAAACCGGACTGGGCAAAACTGTCACCCATATTCAATCCCACTTCCTGAAGGTACCAGGAAAAACCTCCGCCCAATAACGACCCGGCCGCCGAACCCAGGATACCGATCCATAATCCTTCTATTGCCAGAGCCACGATCAGCTTCCAATGCGGTTCGCCGAAGGCTAGACGCAGTCCCATTTCTCCATAGCGGTGAATGCCGCTTAGGATACCGGCATTCCACAACACGAGCACCATGAGAAAAGTAAAAGTTCCAACAACAAATCCTTTAATGACTCGGAACTTATCCATGATCGCGCCGATGTTTTGTTGGTCGCGAATGCTGAGCACGATGGGAGCATCGTCTTTCGCCCAATCTTTCGGTGGGGTCCAATCCGCCAGACTTGCGCTCATACTCAGTTTGACTTCTTCATAACTGTCAAAGTCGGTGCTGGGTGGGAAATAACCCAGCCAATCGGTGACCATACCTTCCATATAAAAAGTATTCTGTGCATCGGTCAGATCAATCAACACCATTTTTTTATCCATGGCGGAGACTCCGAACCGGACAAGACCAGCGACCTTATAATTATCGGCCACCATCCCTCCATCGAAAGACTGCCCGAGCAAAGTAACAGACTGCCCCACCGAAACATCCAGCACCTCTGCCAGTTGAATCCCCATCAACATTTCATTAATGCCTTTAGGGAGAGTTCCTTCAACCAGAGAGGATTTTAATCGGAGTCGTTCTATCTCTTTGGAGTCTGGCGATTTTAAATCCAACCCCATGCCCATCACCGGAGTTTGCGAACGTGTTTCACCCTGTTCATCGGGCACATCCAGAATTGCTCTCCAGCGGATTCTTGGCGACCAGTCCACTTCTTGATTAGAATGTTTCACTAGCCAGTCATGAGTCTCACGTTGGTTAGCAAGAGCGCGGTCCAAAGGGCGCAGATGTTCCTCATCGTAGAAAGCCTTATTCACCAGACGCAAATGGCCGGAGTCAAGATTGGAAGTCATGTCTATCATACCCATAAAAACCCCTTCCATGAACCCGACCAAAGCCACCACCAGCGTCACCCCGACCGCCACCACCGTAAAGGGAAACAAGAATCGCGATTTGTCGCGCATCAGTCCACGAAACCAAAAACGGATCATGTGATCGCCCTCCCCCGTAAAGCCAGAGTAGGATCCAGCCGGATGATTTTCTTCACCGGCACCCAAGCGGCCGCGATGATCAAAGCCAGAACAATGGAAACCGAGACTAAAATTTCCCTTGGCTGGTAATCCGGATAAATAGTTTCCCGGATCGGGAATGAAGCTTCGCTTAAATGCGACACATCAAATCCGACTCCCTGAAACCAGATAAAAAAAGGTACTCCGAGAAACACCGTTAACACCAAGGCCCACAAAGCCGCGAGCACACCCTCCAAGGTGAATATTCTTACAATCCGTCCAGGCTCCATACCGAGAGCCATCAAGGTTCCAATTTCTTTCTGCCTTTTAAAAATATTCAGGATCTGCGTGTTGAACACACTGGTGCAGACCAGAACCATCAATATTCCCCAAAGGATTTTAGAATTAATTCGATCTTGACGCAAAAGAGCTAGCAAGTCGGACATGAGCAAATCTATTCCCTGAAACTCGAATCCATTTACCGGCCCCAAATATTCACGCACCGCCACCCAACTCACTTCTTTATCTCTATCCGTCATGGATCGCAAATGATCCAACCGCAACCAGACCACACCATTATCAATCCTGGGATTAACGATGTCCCCCACATCAACCACCAAAACATCGCGGGCATCGACCGCACCGCCTTTATCGCGCCATTTCAAAACCACCGTATCGCCTTTTTTCAAATGCGCTTTGCGGGCCATCTTGACACCAACCACAACGGGAATCATATTTCCCATCTTGTCGTCATAGGATTTCAAACCCGCCAACGGTAAGTGAAGAAGAGACTGGTTCATCTCAATACCCCGCAACTGCACCGGGAACAATCGTCGGTTGGGATAAAGCTGGCCTTGCTGGATCAATACTTCCGCTTTGTCTTTTGCAGTGAGACCGTTAAGCACTTCGGGCACGGTCATTGTAAAGTCTTCCCACTCCGTAGGTGTGAGAATATCAAAGCCCGGCACACGATAATGACCGCCGCCAACATCAGTCGAGACCAGATTTCGTGTCGCCTGCGCCTGGAATCCATTTAACAACGACAACATGAAAATGAGGGCGATGATGGAGAGCGCTGTCACCAGCACATTCAAAAAAGCCCGTAACCCCTGGCGGTAGAAATTCTTATTGGCGATGTCCCAGTTCACGATTCCACCTCAGTTCCGTCGCTACGCTTGTCCCAACTGACCTTGCCATCTTCCAGCCGGACTTCTCGTCGAACAAAACGCGTTACCTTTTCGTCATGAGTGGAAAAAATCACCGCTGCTTTATATTCACGATTAAGTTCCAGCATCAGTTCCAGAATCTGGCGCGAGTTTTCCGAATCAAGATTGGCAGTTGGCTCATCCGCGAGAATCAACAAAGGGTCTTTGACCAATGCCCGGGCAATCGCGACTCTCTGGCATTGCCCCCCAGACAACTGCGCCGGTTTTTTATTGATTTGATCCCGAAGCCCTACCTTGCCGACCATTTCCTCAACCCGAGTTCGGACATCGTTTTCCTTTTGCCCGTTCAAGATCAATGGGAAAAGAACGTTCTCATAAACCGAGTAAACCGGAAGCAAGTTATACGTTTGAAAAATGAAACCAATATTTTTCCTGCGGTAGGCCGCCAACTGATTCCGACTCATGTTTTCCAGATTAGCTCCCTGAAAAAGAACGCTCCCGGTTGTTGGGCGATCCAGGCCTCCTATCAAATTCAGCAAGGTGGTTTTCCCGGAACCGGAAGGACCTACAAAGGACATAAAGGCTCCCTTGCCCACCTCCAGACTGACATCGTTCAAAGCGGTGAAGTTTTCCTCGCCAACCTGATACAACTTGCACACTCGTTCGAGTGTGATTAAAGTTTCACTCATTGCAAAAACGTCCCCGGCCAAAATGTCCCTGAAAAATAATTCACCAGCGCCAATCCCACAAAAGATTCTGTTCCGTTAAATATTTCAGTTTTACGAAATAATCGTCCGTCTTTTTTTCCCGTCTTCAAGGCACCTCCCATCCGTCCATGGGCGTAGAGAAACAAAGTGTCGGTCAGCGCGTATTCAATTTGGGGTACTATTTGAAAGCTTTCATCGCGCAAATCATATAGCCCGAAGACCTGCCATTTAATATCTATTCCTATGGGCTGGTCGAAAGAAATACCAATTTGTTGAATGGTTCGCTGGCCTTTCGGGTCGAGCAAAGTAAAGTCCCTTTGCCGGGTAGTGAAAAAATATTCCGCCAACACATGCAAACCCTGCCCAACATTAAAAGTATAGTCCACTCCCAGAACCGTATCGAACCGAATAGGAGAGGAAGGCTTAATTTCAACATCCAACCGGCTTTCATTCCAAAAGCCAAACTCCTTTTCTCCTTTTATATGATATCCCATCTGAACCATTTCCTGGTTGAAACCGGGCAAGTCCTCTAAATCGGACTCAGGATGATATTGAAACACGGCACCTGCTTCGACACCCTCCAACTGCATCTCGCCGCGCATTCCAACAATAAAAGCGCTGTCTTTTTTCGCAGGAACAATCCATCCTTCAACAAGACCGGTCGCCGACTGGAACCGGGTAACACGTACTCCATCCACCCCTCGGGTTTCAGGAACGACACCGGTCACATCCCGGGTATCAAACAATCCCAGTGGGCGATATATGGCTCCCGAACCAAAAAGGATTTTTTGCCGCCCTCCTCTGATTTTAAAGTCTCCATTATCCAGACGAAGCCAAGCGCGGAAAAAATCCACATCCGTTTCCGGACGAAGCCTTGACTGCACACTCGGGCCATCCGCCTGTTTTGCATCGGCAGACAACTCATAATCAAGAACCCAGCCTTCTTTTTCGACCAGATTGCCCAGCAACCCCAGCCGTGACTCCAGTTCACTGTCAAAATCTTTATGGAAGGACGGACTTTCAAACACATACTGACTGCCAGCTTTAAATCGCCCTTCAAAATCCACGTCGAAGGCCCACAACGCTGAGTTAAACAGGAGGGAAAATGCAAACAGGAGCAATAACTTTAGGAGATTTTTATTCAATACACACAGATTATACTGACGGGTTTAAAAATCGAACAAAAATAAAGCGCTGCAATCAGAATTAGGGGCAAGCAATTATCTGGCTCAAACCTAAACCCTTCAAGAAGGTTTCCAAGTCTCTTTGATAATTTTCCAACGATTGCCTTCGTTCTTCCAGACCAGTTCCTTCCGCCCTATGTCGGAAACTCTGTCTGATTTAAAGTCCTGAACAAAAGACATTTCTATGGTCTCCCCGTTTTGCTTCATCTCAATATTGCTGACCTGGATGATAATTCCCGAATTTCGGCGCAAAATAAAACGGCGTTCCTGCTCCCATTCATTGCGGGATTTTTTGGGATCCTTAAAGTTTTTAGAATAAAAAGACAGGTAGGCGTTGACCTCCCCTCCTTCCCAGGCTTTCAGCCAGATCAGGAACTGGGAGACCACAACATCAATGGAGTCCACAGGGCTTCCCAAATCTGGAGGCCCTTCCTTAGAGAGAATCACCATGGCGGAAATATCATGGCTCTTCTTAAGATTCTGGACAACCTGCCGGGCCTCTTCTTTAGAGGGATATGGCCCGACACGAACCTTATACCATTGGGAATTTTCACTCCTCACCATAAAAGGCGTATAGCCATTCTTTTTGATACGGGATACAAAACGCTCTGCATTCTTCTCTTCATGAAAAGAGCCCAACTGCACCATCCAGCCCTTTGCAGAATTCTCTCCGGCCATTGCCAGTGAAGAAAAGAGCAAAAGTCCAAATACAGCCAAGTTTTGTTTATAGAAAAGAGACATTATAGATCATCCAAGGCAGAAAAACTCCATGTAGCAGAACCTAAACGTACTAAAACTGATTATAAAACAAATATTTATTAAGGGCCAGCCTAGGGAGGTGAAAGTTTTTCGAGAAGAAAGTTGCTCGTTAGTTCCTGATTCAAATGATTAACAGTCTCTCCATCAAAGCAATTTTTTTATGTGGGGTACCAATTGGTCAGCACCAACGGCCGGAGCCCGGGCATTCAAAATACCCTTTTGATCAATAATCAAAACGGTTGGCATTTCCCTTTGCGAATAAGACTGATAAACCCCTTTTACCGGGTCGATCAGATAAGGGAACCGTACCTTCTCCGGGAACTGGCTGAGGTAGTCCGCCACTGCTTCCCTAGAGTCGCCATTGGTATTGATCCCCAACACTACCACCTGATCTACATTAAACTGGTCACGAACTTTATTAAATTCCATAGCCTGATTCATGCAGGGAACACAAATATGGAACATGCCTATTACAACCACCTTGCCCTTAAAGTCCGACAAGGCCACCTGTTTGCCTTCCATGGATTTCAAAGAAAATTCAGGAGCCTGTTCCCCCGGTGAAGGCGCCCCTGCAAAGGCGGGAACCACCCCTAAAATCATGACAAGCAATGAGAGAATTATTTTTCGCATGATACGCTCCATTTCATGGAATATTTTATTAGGAAATCTACTCTTAAGACAGGATAGTTTTGCCTCGAACCCCATTTTAGATCAGGGGAAACTGATTTGGAAGGGATTTCAAGAATACGCAAAATAACAAGTTTCAGCAGCCAAAACTCTCCCTTGACTTGGTGCAGATTTTATACTAAAAAACAGGGGTAATCCTTTAATTCTCTTAGGCTTTACCCTGAGATTCGAGCTTGATTCGCAAGATAATGATTTTTGTCTCAAGAGGCCTCATCAGTTTTGGCACATCCTTGGGAATATCTTTTTTTTCAATGGGTTAAGTTTACAGCAGGCCGTCAAATTATGAACTGAGAACATCCCTTGAAAGTACAATTGTGACCGCTGGTTTTTTGTAAAACCTCACAAATTTCTCTAAGAAAAACCGAGAACAACTGTCATCCCCTTTCAAGTTGCTAACTTTTGACACGAGGGTTTTAAGAATGAAAAAAATATTGTTCCTCTCCAAAGTCTTACTTGTTCTGGCCACTTTGTTGACCTTCTCCCTTCCAGCTTTTGCCTATCAGGAAATTAATGTGCAGAACGGAGGAACCATAAAAGGGGATGTAAAAATGACCGGCAGCATGCCTTCCCCTCGTGTTTACCACTTGATTCTGTTTCCCAACATAGACATGTGCGCGGAAGTGGATACCGATAACGAAATGAACCGAATTCTTGATGACTTCAAAGTTTCAACCAATGGGGGTCTTAAAGACACGGTCATCACTCTGGAGCATGTCGAAGCTGGAAAGCCCTTCAACAAAGAACCCATCAGGATAACTTCCGAAAACTGTAAATTTTCCCCGGATCTCAACTTCATCCGGCAGGGCGAAAGTTTTCAGGTAGATAATGTCGATGCGGTCATGCACAACAGCCAAGTTTACCAAAAGGAAAGAGGGAAAATCCTGTTAAACATCCCCATCCCCGCTGAAGAAGTTTCTGAGGGAATAGTCACCTTCAGAAAACACTACAAGATCATGCAAATGATTTGTGGAATGCACGAGTTCATGCAGACCTGGGGTTATCGGATACAGAATCCCTACTATTCAAAAACCGGTATGGATGGAAACTTCAGTATTGGTGATATCCCACCAGGGGAATATGTGGTTAACGCCTGGCACTATCTGATGAAACCGCAAAAGAGGAAAATCAAAATCGCCGCAGGCGAAACGATCAACCTCAACTTTGAGTTTAACGGAGATAAGGTTGAACGTCCTTTCTACGAAACTATCAAGTCGGGAAGAATCAAAAAAGACGCGGTCGTTCCGGGAACCGCAAAAGGCAAAGAATTGGGGCGCTAGTTTGAAGCCCTCTATAAAACCCGGTATTTCCCATGAGCATGGTGTCATTCCCCTGTTTCTTTTTTGTTTTCTGGCGACATCTGCCCCCGCATGGGGGTTTACCCCCCCTCCTTCGGAAGGTGTCCCCAAAACCTTTCTCTTTAAAGATAAACCGATCGCCCTTAAAAGCCTGACCAATCCTTTCAAAAAAGACCCCAAAGTCATCAATGAGGGAGGAACCTTATATACCAGGCATTGCTTCTTCTGCCACGGTGATTTGCTGGACGGTAATGGATTGTTTGGGAAAAGTTTTTTCCCACCCCCTGCGGATTTCACCCGCCTCAACTCTATCCTCGCACGGCCTCAGGCCTATACCTTCTGGCGTATTATGAAAGGAGGCAAAGGGCTTCCGAAAAAATACGAACCCTGGAACTCGGCCATGCCAGCCTGGGAAGACACCCTGAGTGAAAAAGACGTTTGGAAAATCATCACCTATATTTATGATAACGCAGGACAACGGCATGCAAAACCTGGCAAACAGGAGCCGCCTTCTCTGGAGAGAGGGAAACAGGTCTATCTGGAAAAATGCGCCTATTGCCACGGAGACGAAGGCAAGGGAGATGGCCCTGCGGCCGACTACTCAATGCCGCAACCGAGAAACCTGACCAAAGGCCATATAAAAATCCGCTCGACATCGTTTGGGAAAATCCCCACTGATGAAGATTTGCTAAACATCATCAACAACGGGTTGCGCGGAACCACCATGCCGGGCTGGAAACACCTTCCTGAAAATGATCGTAAGAGCCTGCTTATTTTTGTAAAGTCTCTATCCAATAAATTTGAAAAGTTTGTGAAAAAGGGCAAAGCCCATAAGGTGGTAAAAGTTGGCAAAGAGCCACCCCTCTCCCCGGAAAGTATTGAACGCGGCAAAACTCTCTTCATGACTCAGTGCTCCGGGTGTCATGGTGTTAAAGGGCGAGGAGATGGTGTGGCAACGCAACGCATTGTGGATTATTCATCCAGCGCCATCTGGCCTAGAAACCTGAGCCAGCCCTGGACCTTTCGTCGCGGTAGCACCCGCAAGGATATCTTTAAAACCCTACGCACAGGATTATCCACAACCGCCATGCCCAAGTTCTCACCGAAAGTTTTCAAGGATGAACAGATTTGGGATATCGTCAATTTCGTCAGCAGCTTGGCTCCCCCGACTCAGCCCAAAATGCAGAGTCCCATTCACGCTAAAAAAGTGGCGGGAGAAATTTCAGACGATCCTAATGCCGCAGTATGGCAAGACGCGCAAGCCAGCTTTGTTCCTTTAGGAGGTCAGCTTCAAGCAAAACCTAAATCCTATTTTCCAACAGTACGCAACCTGACTATACGAGCGGTTCATAACAACAGAGAAGTTGCTCTTTATATCCATTGGGATGATCCATCTATCGACCCGGCACTCAAAAAGTTTACGACGGTTGAGGTGTCCCCACCCCCGCCTCTTCCTGAGCATATGAGGGGAAAGGGACCAGAAGAAGCTCTCGAACCCAGCATCCCCGAATACCCGGATGCAATCGCAGTGCAGTTTCCAGTCAGCCTGGACAAACAAACACCCTATTTCCTCAACGGCGATACCGAGCATCCTGTCAACCTTTGGAAGTGGGCAACCTCCACCAACAAAGCCACAGAAATACACACCAACGGATTAGAAAAATGGTCTAAGGAGGAAGCGTCTGGAGTTAAAGCCAAAGGACATTTCAGCTACGGAAGATACTCAGTAATTTTAAAACGCCCGTTCAAAGAAGATGCCGATGATATCCAGTTCCAAACCGGAAAACCCATCCCCATCGCTTTCAACATCTGGGACGGATACGCGGGCGAGACCGGCAACAAAAAATCCATCTCAAGCTGGTTCACCCTCTGGCTCGACGAATAACCGGCTAGCAGCCGGTGGCAATGTTTATTTTCTGACCGTCCAGCCAGATCAATACCTCCGCAAAATTCCCTCTTGTGATATATTTCTTTAAAAGATACAAACCAGAAGAACACCTTGTAAATATATAGCGCAGGAAACTAACGCATTTCCGGAACCTAGCTTGTGACAAGTATTGCCTAAAGTGAATATCTGATTCGAATAATCCAAAACTACCCTTCCAACCTCTGTGAGCTGAAGCCTCTGGCCTTTTCGTTCAAACAGACGTTGGTTCAATGATCCTTCTAAATTTTTGATTTGGGTGCTGATGCCTTAGCGGCTGAGCAACAACGGTTCATGGTGCGGGTTTATAACTGGATGGGTGCCGCCGGACTCGGTATCACCGGCTTTATGGCTTATTATATAGCCAACAGCCCAGCCATATTCAATGTGCTAATGGGTAATCCCATCTTACCCATTGTTCTTATAGTCGCACAGATCGGACTGGTCTTCTGGCTGGCTTCGAGAGTCATGCAGATGAGCGTGAGTCAGGCAACAGGAGTCTTTTTATTATATGCGGGTCTTACCGGGCATCACCTTTTCGACCTTGTTCGTCGTTTATACCGCTTCGTCCATCACCTCGCCATTTATGGTGACGCCCGGAACTTTCGGGGCGATGAGTTTTTATGGCTACACTACAAATAAAGACCTCACCTCATGGGGAAGTTTTCTGTTCATGGGACTCATCGGGATTATCATAGCCTCGGTTGTGAACATATTTTTGCAAAGTCCTATGATGCACTGGATAATAACCTACGCTGGAGTATTGATCTTCGTGGGACTGACCGCATACGACACGCAGAAGATCAAGGAAATGAATATTCTCGGCAATGAGGGAACCGATGAAGATACCAAGGAGGCGATCCGCGGAGCGCTGACACTGTATCTCGACTTTATCAACTTGTTCCTCATGCTTCTGAGGATCATGGGCAACAGACGCTGAACTAAATAGGAGCTGAATGAGTAAAAAGTCCGGAAAAGTTTATACCGCTCCCTGGGAGAAAGCCTTCGACAGGGTCTTGACGCCCATTGAAGATTTTATTCACCGGCAGACCACAAGTGCCATACTACTTATGTTGTGTGCGGTTGTAGCCCTTTACCTTGCCAACAGCAGCTGGCATGAGACCTACCATCATCTCTTGGAAATGCCTTTTACCATTGGGTTCCAAGATCTTTTCATTTCGATGTCCCTGCACCATTGGATCAACGATGGCTTGATGGTCATGTTTTTCTTTGTTGTGGGGCTGGAACTTAAGCGTGAAATTCTTGTTGGAGAACTGGCCGACCCTAAGCAGGCAGTGCTTCCTATAATAGCAGCCGTCGGAGGCATGCTTATGCCAGCCCTTATATACATAGGGTTCAATCCGCAGGGTCATTCCTTCGATGGATGGGGAATACCAATGGCAACAGATATCGCATTTGCCCTCGGCACCCTTGCTCTTTTGGGGAATCGGATACCCAAGAGTCTTCTGACTTTTCTGGTGGCGCTGGCTATTGTGGACGATTTGGGTGCCGTGCTCGTTATCGCCCTGTTTTATACTGAGACATTGGACTTGACTGCTCTAATAGCAGTATTTCTTCTCTTGGGATGTCTGGCTAGCCTTAACCTTGGCGGCATTCGTTCCCCATTGCCTTACATTTTGTTCGGTATGCTTCTCTGGCTGGCGATGTTAAAAAGTGGTGTACACGCGACACTAGCTGGAGTTCTGTTGGCATTTTCTATTCCCATGCGTCCTAAGTACGATCCTAACCTCTTTCTGGATTATGCAAGCAAAATGGTGACGGAAATTCGAGAAGCTTACAATAAAGAAAAGAACATCATCAAGAATGAGGAAATGCGATCCAGGCTGATCGCTTTCGAAAAAGGAGTGCATATGGTCCAAGCCCCGGCTCAGGTATTGGAGCATAAGATGCATTTTCCATCGGCTTACCTGATCATCCCTCTGTTTTCCTTAGCCAACGCGGGAATACCCATCAACTGGGCATCTTTTGGGACTAGCATTATGAATCCTGTCTCTTTAGGAATTGTGGCCGGTCTGATTGTGGGAAAACTAATTGGAGTGACTGGATTCACTTGGGTTGCGGTGAAGTTGGGACTATGTCAATTACCGGAAGGGTTAAATTTTAAGCACATTGTGGGCGTTGGGCTCATGGCGGGCATTGGTTTTACCATGTCGATCTTCATTGCCGAACTTGGTTTTGCACACCATCCAGAGGATCTTTTGTTGGCAAAAACCGGCATACTTTTCGCCTCTCTCATTGCCGGGCTTTCAGGTTACATCTGGTTGTTTCTCACTAGTTCCTCATCATCTACAACTTAATATACTATGGAGGGAAATCCGTTTGTTGCTCTCCTTTCAAACCGGATTGGGTATTACTCTTTCCACACATGATCTAGCCGATTTAATCGATTATTTACGTGCACAATTAAAGGGGCTACTGGGAAGATGTAAAGCTGACTGAGCTAAGGAAACTGATTAGTAAATACTTTCAGTGCTGGATCTTGCCGATAAAAATCCTGTAAAACCTGATAAAGTTTTGGATGATAGTGTTTCATGTTTTCGGGTTTACAAAAAAAATATTCAGTCACGACCGCGAAAAACTCAGCTTCATCCGTTGCTGCATAACTATCAAAAAAAGTAGGCAGGCCATGTTCCACCTTGCTACATAGCTCTAGATACTCTTTGGAACATACTTCAACCCACAGCTGATATTCTTCAGGAGTTGTTAATAATGGAGTTCCATCTGCACTCCCATCAAGCATGTCCAGTTTATGAGCAAATTCGTGATACACAACATTATGACCGTGCTCCGGATGCCGAGTTTCTTTTTTCACCACATCCCAGACGAGTATCACCGGGCCGCGATGATGGGCTTCGCCTAGAATTGGCATCGCGCCCTGCACTGGGGTAGTGCTAACTTCAAAAAATCCTATTGAACTCTCAGGAGAAAAGATTGTTGTAGGATAAACATAAATGGATTCCACATTGCGGTAATAATCGTTTGGCAACGCGAGTATCATCAAGCAGGCATGAGCGGCGATCATGACGCGAATTTCATCTGTCAATTCCAGGCCATTGCACCCTAACCATGACTTTTCGGCAATAAAGATTTGGATGAGATCCTGTAAACGCTTTTTTTCTTCATTGTTGAGGTGTTGATAATACTGAATGTTATTTTGAATATGCCCCTCCCACGCGCTAGGGAATGGAGTGGCTAGTATTTTTTTCCGCCGATTATCACTAAACAACTGCCACATAAAATTTAACCTCTTTCAGGCTGAATCACCGCCACATCCCATAAAATATTTGGGCATCTGATGTCAGAAAGGCGACGTTGCCTATTATATTAATCCTTTCCTTGTATCCACTCTACTAATAAAACATGTGACCAATTTGGTCCCGCGAATGTCCGCTTATGGCGGCGGTCTCAACTGGTCAATGCAACACATGCGTTAAATCGTTGAGCTGGTGTTTCAAATTCTAATGTTTTACGTGGCCGCTCATTTAACTGTCGTGCCCCGGCATTCAGCTTAGTTTGAGAGTGTACTGACAAATCAATGCCTCCGCAAAATTCCCTCTTGTGATATATTGTATTAAAAGATACAAACCAGAAGAAAACATAAACTAGGTACCGAAAATGTCCGTTTCCGACGGCGTTCTCAACCGGTCGATGCAACACTATAATCTTAAATAAAAAGATGGAGTGTTGCATCGACCGGTTGAGAACGCCACCCAAAGTGGACATTGAGGAAATTTTATCAGAATGTATCTTTTAGCTTCTTGCCTCAAATGCCTCACTTTTACCTGACGTCAAACAGACAAACTGGCAAGCTGGAAAGCTGGAAAGCTGGCAAACAGATTAAATCCTTTTTCATAAGGGAACACAGGGGACGCTTGGTAACGTCACTTCAAAGAGTGGAAGACGCCTGTAGGCGTATGTAAAAAACTATCCAAATTATACTGGGGAAGTTATGAACAAGAGACATAGAGTACAGTTTCCAAAAAACGAATTATCCGGTAGCAATCAAGATGAAAGCTATTTTTATCTTCATGGCACAAGTAAAAAGAGAAAGATAAAATTTCATGAATACGATGAAATTTATCAGATACCAGGCTTGTATGAACAAATATTCTATGATCGCCTGAAATGCACATCTCCAAACAAAGTGACCTCTATTCTCGAATCGTCTATAAAACAGTCTCAAGATAGCTTTACTGAGCTTCGAGTGTTAGATTTGGGCGCTGGTAATGGCATGATGGGTGAGGAATTAAAAAAACATGGCGTATCACGATTAATAGGTGTTGACATTATTCCAGAAGCTTACGAAGCGCTTATTCGCGATAGGCCGGGAGTTTATGATGCTTATTATGTTGAGGATTTTTGCAAACTAAGTAAGGAAAAGAAAGAAGAAATAGAGTCTTGGCAATGTGATTGTATGGTAACTGTAGCGGCGCTTGGTTTTGGCGATATTCCAACGAAAGCATTCGTGAATGCATTCAATATTATTAAGAACGAGGGATGGGTAGCGTTCAATATAAAAGATACATTCCTTGATAAAAGCGATGAAACTGGGTTTTCCATATTGATACGAGAATTAATTTTTTCAAAATATCTTGATATCTACCACATCGAGCGGTACAGGCACAGATTTTCAGTTGATGGCCAGCCTCTTCATTATTTTGCAGTTGCAGCCAGAAAAAAGGCAGCTATTTCGCCAGAGTATTTGGAATCAAAAGGAGTTTTATTCTGATGTTTCTAACTATCAGCACCAATGTTCTGTGACCTTGGGATATTTAAATCTTGATGTATTCAATTTTAACCACGCTGTGGATTTGACACGTATCTATGATTGCCCTTGACCAAGTCAGCAAATCTTATGATGGCGTTTCCAGAATCATAAATAACCTGTCCTTAGAAGTACTGGAAGGAGAAATCCTGATTCTCCTGGGGTCTTCGGGTTGCGGGAAATCAACAATACTTAAAATGATCAATCGTTTGATCGATCCGACAGAAGGAAGGATATATTTGGATGGAAAGGATATTCAGCAACAGGACCCGATAGAACTTCGGCGTTCCCTGGGATACGTTTTCCAGGGCATCGGCCTGTTTCCGCATTTGTCTATTCGAGAGAATATTTCCATGGTGCCGCACCTTTTAGGTTGGCCCGAGGACCGGATAAACAACCGGTACCGTGAACTGCTTGAACTAGTTCAGCTGTCTCCCGAAATCCACGCCGATCGATTTCCCGATGAACTGTCAGGCGGCCAGCAACAGCGCGTAGCCGTTGCCCGTGCTTTAGCGGCTGATCCGGATTATCTCCTGATGGACGAACCTTTTGGAGCGCTTGATGCAATCACAAGGGATTCTCTCCAGCAGGAATTTCTGGACTTGAAACAACGTTTGAATAAAACGATTATTTTTGTCACTCACGATATTATTGAAGCCGTCACTTTAGGCGACCGTATCGCCATCCTCCACGAAGGGCGACTGGAACAAATCGGGACCCCTGAAGAAATCCTGGAAAACCCTGCCACCGATTTCGTTCGGGAACTATTTGCGAAATCTGTCAAGTTCTGGAAGGGGTTCAAAAGCATTTCGTAATGAAGACTACATCCTTGACAGATTACATTATCGAACGCCTGCCGGAGATTTGGCAGCGCATCGGGGAGCACATTTTTCTTACAGGAATATCTACTCTGACCGCGGTGTTTGTCGGCATTCCTCTGGGTATTTTAGCTTTCTACCGACCCGGGTTGCGCGGTCCGCTTTTGGGAATAGTCAGTATTTTACAAACGATCCCCAGTCTGGCAATGCTGGTCATCCTTTTGGCCCTTTTCCAGAAAATCGGAGTAATACCGGCAATCGTTGCGCTCATTCTCTATGCTCTACTCCCTATAGTTCGGAACACTCTGGCCGCACTTCAAGGAATTGCTCCGGAGATCATCGAAGCGGCTCGGGGAATAGGCATGACAGAATGGCAAAAAATGCGACTGATCAGAATCCCTCTGGGAATTCCAGTAATTATGGCGGGCATTCGGACTGCCTCGGTAGCGGGAGTAGGTATCGCAACTCTCGCAGCATTTATCGGGGCAGGAGGTTTGGGTGAATTTATTAATCGCGGCCTGGCTCTTTCCAACACTCGGTTAATTTTTCTTGGCGCGATTCCTGCGGCACTACTGGCCTTGCTGGTGGATTTCGTGCTGGGTTTCATAGAAAAGGTTTGTGACCCTAAACGAAACAGACATTGGTCCCACCGCTTTCGTTTTGCCTTGAAACTCTCCATAGTTCTGATTCCTCTTTTCCTTTTGATCCCCGTTTTTATAAGTTTTTCCCCCTGGTCCTCGCAAACAGCAGGATCTTCTGAAAAGAATGAAACGAAAGGTATTAATGTCGTCCGTATTGCATCAAAAAATTTTACAGAACAGCTTATCCTCGCCGAAATGATGGCCCAGATGATTGAAAAACGAACCCACCTTTCCGTGGATCGCAAGTTCAATCTGGGTGGAACAATTATTTGCCATGAGGCTTTAAAACGGGGGGAAATTGATCTGTACGCGGAATACACCGGAACAGGCTTGATGGCCATTCTGAAACTTCCTGCAATGAACAATCCCGATGAAGTATATCATCGTGTGTCAGAAGAATATCTAAACCGATTCAACCTGGTTTGGTTGGAACCCTTCGGCTTCAATAACACCTATACCCTCACCGTCCGAAAGCAGGACGCTGTGCAAAATCAATGGAAAATCATTTCTGATTTAATTCCAATGTCTTCAAAATTGGTAGCAGGGTTTTCTGGAGAATTTCAGGAACGGCCTGACGGATATCCTGGATTTCAGGAGATTTATGGGTTTAAGTTTGGAGAAGTTCATGATCTGGACCCGGGTCTAATTTATCAGGCCTTGGCCAAGGGAGCGGTTGATGTGATCGACGGTTATTTGACCGATGGACGGATTCCAGCATACAACCTGATTTCCCTAAAAGACGATAAGAAATTTTTTCCTCCTTATTATGCGGCACCGGTAGTTCGGGAAGAAGTTCTGAGTGCCTACCCTGATCTGAGAGAGGCATTGGCTCCTCTAGGGTCCCTCATAGACAACACAACCATGAGGGCTCTGAACTATGAGGTGAATGGAAATAGACGGGGAATTTCGGAATTGGTGACAGAATTTTTGCAGGACAAAGAAGTTTTGTGATTTCGAACGGGTTTTGCGTTGACCGGTTGAAGTCGCAGCCGATAGCAGACCTTTTTTGCTCGCCGAGCGATTTCCACATTGCCCCTACGCCTAGTGGACTCCCATCAATTCGACATCAAAAACCAAAGTGGCATTCGGTGGAATAACGTTGCCGGCACCGCGTGTGCCATAACCCAAAGAGGAGGGAATGATTAATGTCCGTTGCCCCCCTACTTTCATACCCTGTACGCCTTGATCCCAACCTTGAATGACCCGCCCGGCCCCTAGCGGGAATGTAAAATGGCCAGGACGATCACGGGAACTGTCAAACTTTTTGCCTTTATTGTCTGGGGCAGATTTATCAAAAAGCCAACCGGTATAATGGACATTCACCGTCTTACCCGGTACCGCTTCTTCTCCCGCGCCTACTTTTATATCAGTTTTAATTAACGTTCCGCTGTCAGCAGCCGCATGGGTCGCCAGGGTTAGACCAAAAATAAAAATGCTTAAAGCAAAAAGGGTTTTCATTCCAGACATAGTGACCTCATAAAAAAATTTAGTATTTTAAAACGCACTCTCAAAGAATCAGGTTAGTTTTTTTGCCATAACATGATCCGCAAATCCTGTACCCGCTTCAGTGTAAATATTAAACACAGCCGTTGCACCTGCCTCACGCAACCTTTCCTCTTCATCCGGATACCTTGCCGTCGCGGCAACATTCCCATGGAAAGATATTTCCCTCAGTTGCCTCAGAGCATCTAAATTGGCTTCCAGATTGGGCAGTGTCAACATTACAAGTTCTATACTGTGGCCTTCCTCTACTTTTTCCCAAAAATCCGCATCACTGGGATCACCATGTAGAGCTTTGCGTCCTGTCGACAGATGTAGTTTTACTTTTTCAGAGTCAAAGTCAATACCGACTACAGTTTCACCATGGAGCTCACGCATCTTATCGTATGCACCCGTACCTACTCGACCCATACCAAATATTGCAATCGTTGCACCAAACGTATCTAACAAACTATCATCCGGCAATCTTTCCTTACTTTGAAACCTTATCCAAAAATTCCTAAACTTTTTATAGATTCTGTCCTCGTTTCCTGTCAACGAGGCAGCAACCACAAATGAGATCGAAAGGGCAATGGCAATAATAATCAGCCATTCACCCATTATCCAGCCATTCGCCACGCCAATCGCGGCAACAATCAGGCCAAATTCACTGTAATTGGTGAGGTTAAGAGTGGCTAATAACGAAGTTCGCGACCGCAGTTTGAAGCGGGTCATCAAAATATAAAAAAGAGCTGATTTGACAAAGATGAAGGGCACAAGCAAAACGCCAATGGTCAACACTTCTAACGTGATCTTGCCTGACATACCTATGGAAAGGAAGAAACCAACCAAAAAAAGATCCTTAAAACCCAGCATCGACTTGGACATTTCACTCGATTTTGGGTAGGAAGAGATGAGCAATCCCATGAAGAGGGCTCCAAGATCGTCCTTAACACCCGCCAATTCGAAGAGTTCAGCTCCTCCCAAAGCAAGGACCAGACCATATAAAATCATCAATTCGCCATGGCCTGCCTTTTTTAGAAAGTAATGAAACAAAGGTCGAAGAGGAATTAGTATAAAAAGTAATAACGCCCAGAGTGAAGGAATCTTCCCTATTGATGCTGCCAGAAAAATGACTGCAGCCAAGTCCTGCATGACTAGAATGCCGATTGCTATTCGTCCATGCAGGGACTTCACCTGTCCTTTCTCTTCCAAAGACTTGACTGCAAAAACAGTGCTGGAGAAACTCAATGCAAAAGCAAGCATCAGAGAAAGCTTAAAATCTAAACCGGAAAATAGCGGGAACTTCATCAAGGCAAGGCCAAAAATAACCGCGCCGAAGAACGTCATAACAATAGTTATGTGAAGTGCAGTCGCCAACCAGACCTCTGGCCTTATCAATAACTTCAGGTTCAGTTTTAAGCCAACAGCAAATAGCAACAGAGTGATGCCCAAATCAGCAAGCTTTCGCAGCATCTCCCCGCTAGCAAAACCCAGGTAATTGAGCACGAATCCGGTAGCTAAAAAACCAACCAAAGGTGGGAGACCGATCGATCTTGCTAAAAATCCTAGAAAAAATGCCAGAGATATCCAGCCAACATCACTAAGCGCTATAGCAACCCACTCGAAATCCATATTCTACTTGTTCTGCCTTTTAGGGTTTTGATCGGCACCACATAAGAGCACCATGTAATCAAGCATGCAGGTAGGATACCATGGCTACGGCTACTGGCCGTGCGCCGAGCACAAAAAAAAACAGGGGGGACCGAATGGTCCCCCCTGCCCTTGTTACAGCTTTGAACTAACGATTGGTTATCGCATGGACAACTTATCGTCCCCAGTCTTGGAAGCGGATTTCTCCTCTTCGTCCGGCTGAGATGCGGTTTTCACGCCTTTAACCGTCGCTTTACCCAACGGAAGGATCGAGCGGTCACCGGAAGGCAATACCTTCATGTAACCCCATTGACCCGCCTGCTGATAAGGCGTACGAGCGTTCATCCACAAGTACGTGCCAGGGTTCTTGTAGGTTCCACCGGCGTTGAGGAAAGCTTGAATGTACTCGCTTCCGCCAAACTCCTCGACGTCGATCATGTCTGAACCTTTTTGGTTCAGATGACGGCGCCACTGATGGCCATCTACGTTGAACATCTGGTTCTGCTCGTTATGAGCCCCGAACACGTTGATCATCACATTATCGCCTGCATGAGCCTTGATCGTCGGCGTTGCCGGATCAGCGTCTGCCGCGACACAAGCTGTGAACATGTTGCCAAGTTCACAACCAGAATCTTCGCGGTAGCTCCATGGCTCCAAGCGATAGTTCACGCCTGTCAACCCTGCTACGTTCTGCAGGTAAGGCATGAACGACGTTCCCAGAATGTTGTCCTCATCTTGGAAGTACAAGGCGAAATCCCTGTAGTTGTCAATATGAGCATTCTCAGGATAAGACTTATCGATGATAACATCCGCTTTCCAGGAGTTACCGAGAGAAATATCTTTCCCGGTCTCAGGATCACGATACACCGAACCGCGAGGTCCGATGATGATACCGCCGAACAGTCCGTCTCTAACGTTCGTCGTCAGGTTACCGAAATCCCAGATCAACGCGCCATTGATGTTGTAATCAGGATGCGCGTAGAACGTGTAGTCTTTCGATTTGCCCGGAGCTACCGTCTGGTCGCCCGGGTTGTTCCCGACGTTGATCCCTTGAGAATCCAAAGGATCAAACGCGATGTTGTTAGCATGCAATGAAGCGTTGCCTTTTTTCAAACGGTTGGTCAATTTAACTTTGACACAATCGCCGATGTTGGCACGCAGGGTCAGCGGATGAGGCATATGCCCGTCATCAGCAGCCTGCTTCACTTCACCTTCCAGTGCGAAGATTTTTCCTTCCGCATTGGCGAGCAGAAGTTTACGCTCAAAGTCTACTTCGATCGAGTCTTCCGTGTTGGGGTTGAACTTCAGAGCCTTGTCAATCGCGACAACGCTGAAGCTCTTAACCGGAGCACCTTTCGGGCAGAGAGTTTTCCGCACCTTCTTGGTGAACTCCTCGTTACCCGGAAGAACCTTCAGGTCCTTCTGAGCTTTGTCATGCACTCGGATAATACCCCACTCACCTTCAGACAGTTTGGAGGTTCTGCCATCGTAGTAGATGTAGTCTCCAGCCATCCCCTGATAACCACCAGCGGTGGTAGCGAGGTCATAACGTTCTGCGATACCAACATGCAGAGCGTTGGTCACACGTGAATCCCGGTCATAACGCTCCGGGCGGTAACCATGTCCTGATACCACAAAGGTGTGGGTTTCATTCATCATGCCGTGAAGGAGACGGAACACAACATTGTCTCCCACATAAGCTCTCAGCATGGGTGTTGAAGGATCACCATGTACCTTGCTGCTGAACAGTTGTGAAGCATCAGGGTTGGACTTCAAACGAGAAGCCAATGATGCGGCACGGAAGTTGAATCCACCCCCCGTGGTGTGCGTGCCACCATTGAGGTAAGGGAAAGCGACTTCCAACATGTCAGAAGGCATCTGAAAGGAAATCGACTGCCCGGCAGCGATCGCATTCTCACGCGACAGTCCGGGAGGATTCCCCGCAGTGACCAACTGTGCTGTGTGCGGCACGGTGTCATGAACCTGAACCACCAGTTCGCGGAAACTACCGTTACGTGCGTAAGCGAAAGGCTCAGTTCCATGAATGTCGGCAACTGGGCCACTACGGATCTGCTCGCCGGTTTCCGGATTGTGATACGTGGAACCCCAAGGCTCAACGATGGTCGATCCGATTCCGCCGTGCGGCCAGGTGGTCGCGCCGAACGCATGATCATGCCAGAATACCAGTCCAACATCAGCATCTACCCACCAACGATACCGAACGTATTCGGTAGTGACAATCTGACCCGCTGCGTGTGCGTGCGTCATGCCTTCGTTAAATTTGATGGTGTATTTGCCGTCTTTGGACGGGCCTTTATTTGGATCAGGCGTGATGTTCGAAATCCAGCGTGCGTCCTTGCCATTAGGAACTTCGATACCAACAATGATATCTGCTCCGACATGGTAAGTAGGCGAATGCTCTGCCATCTGAATCTCGATCGTGCTGTCTCCCGGTTTCGTAGCCTTCAACAACTTGGCGTTCATCGGGATCGGCATACTTACATGATGCCCGTCTTTCATCTTCTTGGTGAACTGTGTGTAAGACCTCATAGACTGGTCGTAAGAGAAACCAGAAATTACACCGTCCGAAGCCTGATTGTCGAACTGAAAGAAATGCGGATGAATGTTGATTTTAGACATTTGGAAATTGGTAAAATCATCATCATCCCATTCGCTGGAAAGAAGAACATCTACACAGTCATACACGTTGGCACGAATGACCAGCGGAATGGCTTTTTTAGGATCTGCTTTAACAGCCGCCATTTCTTCATCGATAACATAGATCAGACCGTATTTATCGATGATCGGCGCAATTTTCCCAACCGCGCCAGAAAGCTCGATCGGGGTATTGATGAAATGCAGGTTGTACTGCTTGCGTCCAGCACCTGGAGGACAAAGACTCCAACGTCCCTGCTCACCTGGTTTAGCACCACCCGTGTTCTCCATATCTGGACCACTTCGAGCACTACCGGATTCCGTCGCTGTAATGACGTCGTGATCGGTCTGCATGTGAAACGGTTCTAGCCAGGGAGCACCACCATGGTTACGCGCAAAAGGAACACGCTTGCCAAAATGCGGCGTCATATGAGGCCACGCCAGCTTGCCGTGTTTGTCAAACTGGATCGGATGGCGTTTGCCTGCATGCGGAGTTTTGAACTTCGGCCATTTAATAACCGTCTCCCGCTCTGACAACACCTGATTGTCTTTCCAGTCATAATCCCAAACAGAACCGTCATACGCTTTGATCTGTTTGATCGGATCGTCTACGTGACCGGGTTGCCCCTTAGGCGGAAGCATGTACTTAACCCAGTCCTTGACGTTAACAACCGGAGTTTCTTTCGTCCAGTCGCTGTTTCCTTTACCAACAATTTTAAACTTCTTACCAAACCAGTCGACAGTCTGACCCACCAGCTTGTCTGAAGTCTGTCCTTTAGGAATGCGTCCCGCACGATCAGGAAGCTCTTTTAAAGGACGCATGATATCGGTACTTTCAAACGGATAGTTACCCGTCTGCATGATGTTGTAAACCCTCCAGTAGCCCCACATACCCGCTACGTAATGATGTGCAACGTGACAATGGAACAGGAAGTCACCAGCGAGACGCTGACAAAGTCCGGACCCACACTCGGTCTCAAGATCGAGAACCTCGGACGGTCCAATAACTTCCACGTCAACCCGGTCGGATGTGGTACGAACGACTGGATATTTAACAGGCCCGTCATACGCAGCCTGGGTTAAGTTTTTAAGCTGTACTTCCCGTTGCGGAGAACGGGTCCAACGAATGGTTCCACCATGCGGATGATGAGAATGGAAAACTTCACCACCACCATGTACGAGGCGGAATTTAGCCGGATCGCCCAAATAAGAACGAGGGATCGTGGTCGGAGCATCTCCGAAAGTATAAGAACTGTAAGCCAGAGACTCATCTTCAAAATGGAACTTCTTTTCCTGTTGAGCCAGGTTGTTGATACCAAACGGCTCGGAGCGGAAGTTCATAGCGCGAGCAGAAGGACGGTAAGCATCGGTCTGCGGATCACGCTGGGGAATCATTTCACCATGACGGTTGAGCGGACGAAAAGATTCGTCACCCACCTCATGGTACATCAGAGTAAATTCGCGGAAATCGCGAGCCTCGTCATTGGCAATCATAGCCATCCAGCCACTTTCCAACGGACCACCGGTCCACGGGCTCAAATAACGAGAACCTCTCGGCTCAACAATCATCGTACCAATCAAACCCAGAGAAGAAGGATCACGACCCGCATGATTCTGGATCATGTGACCACCTTCCTGCTCATCGATAGGAATGTACCATTCGTATTCTTGTGACTCACCGGCAGCAACGATAGCGCCTGGAGTGGCCGCCGTGTCAGGCTGACCAGTAGAGCTGATGATCATCGCAGAACCATTCACCTGAAAACCAGCATCTTCATCTTCGAGCTGGTTGGTGAATTTGATGCGAAGACAATCGCCTTGGTTCGCGCGAATAACGAAAGGTTGAATCGCGTCACCCTGCAGGCCATTAGAAACAGCACCGGGATCGAGCGCATCTTCACGAGCTACGGCGTTCTTTTCTTCTTCAGCACGAACTCGATCGATCTCTTTGTTCAGGACATACATATAGCCCGGGTAGTAATCACCCCATTGGTTCAGGGTGACTTCTACGTTGATCGCAGAGACTTCGTATTTTTTAACAGGAACGTTACTGGGGCAATGCGCGCCTTTATAAACTTTGGCGGCTGCTTCCGTAGGCCCGAGGAGAAAACTTTGCCCCAACTGATGGGCGGCCCAAGAGTCGTGAAACCCGCCACCGGATGAAGCCGGGCTGGCGTGTTCTTTAAGCTTGGACTTCAACTGGTCCATGACCTTCATGAAAGTCTGGTCCATTTTGTCCTGCCTGCCTTCCATGCCACCCATTAAATCTTCGTGGTCGACCTGGTTTTCAAGCTTTTCCAACCACGCCGGTTTGTCAACCGCCGGGTTGCCGAGATTGTGACCGCCATGTGAATGGTCAGTCGAGACAGCGCCTGCCGGGACACAAAGCCCCAAAGTCACGAGCGTGACCGCTAACGCATGCCAGTTTTCCCACCCCTTTTTGACACCAAACATTTCTACCTCCTAAGTAGTTGCGTCTAAAAATGGCTAAATAAAAACCGTTGAATGTTGTTTTTTTTCTGAATCATATGTCGGCCCATTCCACCCCTTAAATGGCAGGCCGAAAATTTTAACCCCTTATTACAAAAGGTTTATAAGATTTTTTATTTAAAACACAAAATCCCCTTAAGCACACACCTCGCATTTTTGGTGAGCCAATTTAACAAATTTAATTTTCCCTTACAAGCCCCAAATGAAACTTTTCATCATTTCTCCAAACCAACAGAAAAATCGGGCTTCCTTTGTCAATTTTGTCTAATAATCGGTCGAAATCAGGCCGATTTTCAACGATTTCTCCATTAACCGCCGTGATCAGGTCCCCAGGCTGCAATCCCTTCAAAGCAGCAGGGCTCTCAGGGTTGACGCTGGACACTAAAGCCCCGGCAGGCAGACTTGTGTCTTTTCCCGGATTCTCCACGCTAAACCCCAGTCCAGACGGACTCAAAGGCGGCAAAGTCGTCAATTGAGCGGTTTTTTTCTTTCTCGATTCCAGTTTCACCGGCACCACCTGGGACTTCCCGTCCCGCAAAATATCCAGATTAATGGTCTGCCCAGGCGTGATCGCTCCAATCACTCGAATCATTTTATTCGGGGAGTCAATGTCCGACCCGCCAATCTTCAAAATAATATCGCCTATTTTGAGTCCGGCGAGATAGGCCGGGTCGCCCTCAAAAACAGAATTGATGATGACTCCCTTGCCTTCCTGCCCGTGTGCCTGTTTGGCAACTTCCTCCGTGACCGGGTCAATGCCAACCCCCAGCCAGCCGCGATGCACCTCGCCATGCTCCACCAGATGCGCCACCACATGCTTGACCATATTGGACGGAATAGAAAAACCAATGCTCTGGGCATAATTGATGATCGCCGTGTTAATGCCAATTACCTCACCTTTGATGTTCAACAACGGCCCGCCGCTATTGCCCGGATTGATAGATGCGTCCGTTTGCAAAAAATCTTCATAACGAGAGAGATTGACGTTTTCTCTTTTGAGTCCGCTGATAATGCCGAAAGTGGTGGTGTCATTAAGTCCATACGGGTTCCCCACCGCCACCACCAATTGCCCGACGCGGACTTTGCTGGAGTCGCCGAACTTGACTTCGGCCAATGGCTTGTCAGATATAATATGAACGACGGCGAGATCGGTGTCTTCATCAGCACCCAGCACTTCACCGATGATCTCCCGACCATCCTTAAAGGTCACCTTGATTTTGTTAACACTGCGCACAACATGGCTGTTGGTGACGATGAGTCCCTTCTCAGCATTATAGACAACCCCTGCACCGGCATTAGCGGGCCGCCCCTTGTTGGGCAACCCCTCCCCGATAGCGCCTTTAGCAATATAAGGAGACAAACTGACCACCGCCGGACGAACCTTGTCCGCCAGTTGCACCAACTCGTTTTCCACCTGCTCTAAAATTCCCGCTGCCACCGGCAGAGGGAACAAGAGAAACAGAAAAATTAAAAACAAAAGTTTGTCCCTAAAATTTTTTGTTGGTAGAACTTGATTTTTCAGCACGGCCGTGAAAAGGTAAGAGGATATTATTAACAAAGCTCCCTGGCTCTTAAAGTCGAGAGAGCGTTTACCTGCAAGATAAAGACACTACTAGTTACCAGCGGAAGTTCTCCGTTTATATAAACTATCCATTGTCCTGTCAAGTGGAACCCCTTTATGACCTTACCATCTATCGATTTCGAAACTAAAACTGCTGAAGAACTGTTGCGCTGGAGCATGGACGAATATGGCGATAAAGCGGGCCTCGCCTCCAGCTTCGGCCTGGAAGATATGGTGCTCATCGACATGATCGCCAAACTCAAAGGCCCCATCACCCTCTTCACCCTCGATACCGGCCGACTTCACGAAGAAACTTATGACGTTATGGAACGGGTGCGATCCAAATACGGGCTGAAAATCAAAACCTATTTCCCCAATCAGGACAAAGTCGAAAACCTGGTTCGGGAAAAAGGCTTCTTCTCGTTCCGCGAAAGCGTGGAGAATCGCAAAGAATGTTGCTACGTCCGCAAAGTCGAACCGCTCAACCGGGCATTGGACGAACTGAAAGCCTGGGTCACTGGACTAAGACGAACTCAGGGAGTCACCCGCACCGACATCGCCAAAGTCATGGAAGATGCCGATCATCCACCTCTGATAAAAATCAATCCGCTGGCGGACTGGACCGAGGAACAGGTGATGACCTATATTATAGAGAATAATGTGCCCATCAACATTCTGCATAAAAGAAATTATCCCAGCATAGGCTGTGCGCCCTGCACACGCCCGGTAGAAAACGGCGAAGACATCCGCGCCGGACGCTGGTGGTGGGAAAATCCCGAACATAAAGAGTGCGGATTACATAACCGACCAGCGTGACACCAGCTAGACGTGGGGCCGACTAGCAACCACTCCGCGTGGAGCGAATGAGCCATAGCTTTTGCTGGCGAGAAAAGAGTTGTCGCGGCTGCCAAGGTTTTTAAAAGCCCCCCCCCTCAGTCCATCTGTGTTTATCAGTGGTTAAAAAAGGTTTTCATTCGCCACACGCGGAGTAGTTTTCAGTAGACCATCTGTCCAGATCAGAAAATACTGAAGCAATGTATTGCAGGAGGGAGTCGCACATTGAAAATAGTTTTTTAACTCCCCGCTCGTTTTTGTTTTTACCAAGATCAGCAAAGCGTTCTTCGGTCTCGGTAAAGACCATCGGCAAAAACTTCACCGCCATCACCGAAACGGCAAGCAGGTCGCGGATGATCGGCAAATATTGGCTCATCGGCCCGAGCAGTTTATCCAGCCCGTCCATCCAGTCCGCCGTCGTGCGCACCAGCACCAGAGAAATAAAAAGGATGTTGAGCAGTCGTGCGGTGGATTCCAGTCCCAGCACCAAGCCTTCACGCGAAATGCTGACAGGGAACCACGCAGGCAGGTCGATATAAAATCCGGGAGTGAACAGAACCGGAAAAATTGCGATAGCAATAAAAAACCAGGCCATGCGCCGGATGACATGAAAAATTTCTTTAACCGGGACTCGGGCTATGAGAACCCCCAACACCGACATTGAGCCGACCCCCGCAAGAGCCCAGCCATTGCCGATGCCTGATCCCATCAGCAAGAATAAAGCGGCAATGATTTTAGTTTGCGGCTTTAAGTTATGGAGCACGCTGTCACCTTCAACATAACCGCCCATTTTAGTGTTGTAAATTTTCAATTGCTCATTGATCCTGAAATCACGATATGAAATGATACTGCTATTCGTGAACCTTAAAGTTATCACACACAATGCCTATTATAGATAAAACCTGTCAGTTTGTGGAGCAGAAGCTTGCAGGCGATGGCTCCGGCCATGACTGGTGGCATATCTACCGGGTGTGGAACCTTGCAAAAAATATCGCCGAGCAGGAGGAAGCAAATTTACTCATCGTTGAATTGTCGGCCTTGCTCCACGATATTGCCGACTGGAAGTTTCATGACGGCGACGACACCAAGGGTCCGAAATTGGCAGAACAGTTTCTTATAGAAAATCAGGTGGAACGTGAGGTTATCGACCCGGTCGTCGAAATCGTCGCCACGATCTCTTACAAAGGCGCGGGGGTTGCCACTCCCATGCAAACGCTGGAAGGCAAAGTGGTGCAGGATGCCGACCGGCTCGACGCCATCGGCGCGATGGGCATCGCCCGCACCTTCGCTTATGGCGGCAACAAAAACCGTTTGATGTACCACCCTGATGAAAAGCCGGTCATGCATCAGAGTTTTGAGCATTATAAAAAAAACACCGGACACACCATCAACCATTTTTATGAAAAACTGCTCTTATTAAAAGACCGCATGAACACAGGCGCAGCCAAAAAGATGGCCGAAGGCAGGCACCAGTTCATGCAGGCCTATCTCGATCAGTTTTATGAGGAGTGGGATGGAAAAGCTTGAGATTCTGCATAAGGCCTCGGACCTGATTAAAAAGTCAAAGCGGACATTATTTTTAACCAGCGCCGGTATGAGCGCCGACTCCAACATCCCCACCTTCCGTGACAAGGACGGATATTGGAGAAACTTCCCTCCCTTCAAGGCTAAAGGCCTGGAAGCGCAGGATCTGGCCAGTCCCTGGGCCTTTCGCAATGAGTTGCCGCACGCCTGGGCCTTTTATGAATGGCGTCGTCGTAACGCTGAGGAGAACCTGCCACACGAGGGTTACCAGATCATCAACAAATGGCTTGCGGCTCAGGACGGATTCATCCACACTACCAATACCGATGGTCTGCATTTAAGGTCGGGTTGCCCGGAAGACCGCATCCTCGAAGTTCACGGCTCCATGTGGCGACTGCAATGCCTCGACACCTGCACCTTTCAGTTTTGGGAAGAACTGTCGGTCCCACTTTGCAATCTCGATACGGGCACGATGAAGGCGTCTAATTATCCAACCTGCAGAAGTTGTCGGGGAATCGCCCGCCCACATATCTTAATGTTTGGAGATGGGGAATACACCGGTCACCCGGAGCAAGAAGGAAGTTTTAAGAGGTTTGTGCAGGAGCCAATTGACCTCACGATTCTGGTCGGTAGTTCGGGAGCCGTCCCCACTAATGATTATATCGCTGTGCATTTTATGGAACGGGGAACTCCGGTCATCAATATCAATCTCGACCCAACCAGCAATCGCATCGTCAACACGGATTTATTTATTGAAATGAAAGGCAAAGAAGCCTTTGCCGAACTGGACCGAATCACTTTCGGAAGCAGTGATGGAGTCTAATCACTTTTCGGCATAAATAAGGCGGCAGATTTTATATTTCCGTGAGTTTGCAATTTATAGTATCCTCCACAAGCCGTGGGGGCAACGAACAATAGCCCGTTGGGCCGAGAGAATGTTTGCCCGCAAAATGAAGACATTAGCAAGCTACCGGATGAAACAGTTGTTTCTTTGTCCATAAAAAATTTTCCGACCAGGAGTTTAATATGCGGATCGTGCTTTTGACATTAATGGTTTTATTGATCCAGCCGATTCCTTCCTTCGCTGCATGTACGCAGACTGACGTTTGCGAAATGATAAAGAAAATGGATCACTTCTCCATTCTCAATGCATGCCCCGACGCGGGCCCTATGATGAAAGAATGTCGCAAGGTCAACGAAAGTGTTCTTGAAACACTAGCTGAAGCGGCGTTTGTGGATAACGGTGACGGAACTGTTACGGACACCGTAAACAAACTGCGTTGGATAAAAAAGGGCGTCTTAAAAAAATTGGCTTTAAAAGATGCCAAGGCTTTTGCTGAAGCAGAAACCTTTGCGGGAAGTTCTGACTGGCGCCTGCCCACCCTGTCGGAATTGAAAACTCTTATTTATTCCGAACGGATCATCAACGCCAGCGGGAAAAAGGCCTGGATCAATCCTATCTTCGATGATGGCCTCGGCCACTACTACTGGACCACCACCACCTGCGACCAGTTATCGGTCATCGAAGACCGCTACCAGAAAAAAGTATGCCAGCAAGGTGAAGGTGCCGCATGGCTGGTGCATTTCAATATCAATGCCGTCTTCTGGTTTCAAACCAGCGAGGAACGACCGCATAGCTGGCTGGTGCAGAATGTAGAGTAAGCACCCACTTCCGTGGGAAGAAATAGAACTCGTTGCCGGCAGCCCTGATATTCTTCCGGTGCTGGATAAATCTTCCCCTATTTGACTGAAATTCCAGGAAAAAAAGAATCCTCACCCCTCCTTTCCCCATCAACATTACTGAAGCATTTTTATTTTCTAAAACCTCCGCTGAAACTGCATCCTTTGGCTGATACTTTAAATTTCCAAAACCGCTTTATCGGGCTGGGGCCTGAGTTTTATCAGGCCAAGACTCCAGACCCGGTGACCGATCCTTATCTCGTCGACTATTCTCCTTCCGCCGGGCAATTGATAAACCTGGCACCGGAAGCTGGCACGAGCCAGGAATTCATCGATCGCTTTAGCGGGAATATCCCTATGATGGGTGCCGAGCCCTTGGCTATGGCTTACTCGGGACACCAGTTCGGCTCTTACAATCCCCGACTGGGAGATGGACGCGGACTCTTGCTGGGCGAAGTGCAAAACCAAAATCAGGAGATCTGGGACATTCACCTGAAAGGTGCGGGTCCCACTCGATTTGCCCGAGGCTTCGATGGAAGAGCAACCCTCAACTCCTCCATCCGCGAACACCTGGCAAGCGAAGCTTTAAATGGATTGGGAGTTCCCACCACTCGGTCGCTAGCCGTCATTGGAATTCGCGAACTGATCTACCGGCAAAGGCCGGAAATGGCCGCAGTCTTGGTACGGGTCGCCGATTCACATATTCGCTTTGGCAGTTTCGAGTTTTTTCATTACACCGGGCAGACAAAAAACGTAGAACGGTTGCTGGAGTTTGCCGTTCAAACCTATTATCCGGATATTGCTGAAGAGTCCGACCGCTACAGAATATTTTTCCAACGCACTCTGCAACGCACAGCAAAACTGATCGCAAAATGGCAAGCAGTGGGATTCATCCATGGCGTGATGAACACCGACAATATGTGCATCACCGGCACCACTTTTGACTACGGCCCTTATGGATTTATGGACCGTTTTGTGCCCAACCATACCCCCAACCATTCAGACACGCATGGTCGCTACGCCTACAACCAGCAACCTGAAATCGGATTTTGGAATCTCAACAAATTAGCCGAAACTCTTATCCCTTTGATTGGCGCTGAAAATCTGGAAGAGGAAATGAAACAATACCAGCCGCTTTTCAATCGTTTCTATCGTGAAGAAATCGGCAAAAAACTGGGTCTGGGCATTTTGGACTCGGAGTTCACGCAACTGGTGCAGAAAATGTTTCAACTACTCCATGACCATCAACTGGACTACACCAATTTCTTTCGGTTTCTCGCGGACTACCCAGATACTGACAGCGATAATGAATTAAAGTCGTGGCTGAGCCAATATCTCGAGCTGGCGCAACGTGAAGGCATAAGCCATGAAGAACGAAAAGCACAAATGAATTCCACCAACCCAAAATTTATTTTGAGAAACCATTTGTTACAAACGGCTCTGGATAAAGCAATCAAGAAATCAGATTTTTCTGAAATCGCACGTCTTAGAATCCTCTTGGAAGATCCGTTCCAGGATCGACCGGAAGTTTTTGAGAAGTACAACATCGATTCCGAGCACTATGCCCAGGATACCCCAGACACATTTCTCTGCCGACAAACCAGCTGTTCCGCATGATCAAAGCAATCTCAAGGGTTGCAGAAAGGAAGCAATGATTCTGTTAGATGGAGAAATCACCGAGATCACCACTCCCCCAAATAAAGCCGACCAGTTTCGCGAACTCACCATCTGGATTCCTGAGACAGGAGAACATGTGGAGATGACGTGCTTCATTCATGAGCTGCAAAAATCCGGCTTGGAAGAAGGCAATAAGATTTCCATTAAAATTGAAAAGAAATTCGACATCGATTCCCTGACTCGCGACTTGTTGAAACCTCAATAGCATCGGAGAGGAATCGAGAGAATCGAAAAAGGCAGGCGTGGCTTTTAGTTTTCCTTCTTGGTAGTATAAAAGGATCAAATTACTGAAAGACTGGATCACTCCAACATTTATGAGCAAAATAAAAGAACTCGGCGAATTTGGGCTCATCCATCGTCTTTCTTCACGCTTAAAATTCCACGCGCCCGATTCTGTTTTGGGTATCGGAGATGACTGTGCGGTTTACCCGGTTAAATCGGGAACCTATGAAGTCATCTCCACCGATGCGCTGGTTGAAGATATCCATTTCAAACTTTCCACAACAACTCCTGAAGCTCTGGGACGAAAAGCCCTGTCTGTCAGCCTCAGTGACATCGCAGCAATGGGGGGCACGCCCAAAAGAGTGCTGGTGACATTGGGAATCCCAAAAAAGATATCTGTATCGTTTCTTGACAAGCTCTATTCCGGATTCAACGAAATATGCAATCGCTACAAAGTGGAACTCGCCGGCGGAGACACCGTTTTCTCCCCCAAATGTTTTTTCATTAATGTTTCGGTCATCGGTGAAGCAAAACGTGTTTTCACCCGCCGAGGTGCCAAGCCGGGTGACCTCATTTTCGTGACCGGGACATTGGGTGATTCAAGTCTGGGAATGAAGCTACTCAGTAAAAAGGGCAATCATAAATTTTTAACGGGCAGGCATCTGGACCCAACACCAAGAGTCCATGAAGCTGGCATTCTGGCCCGTTCCAGAATAAATATCACCTCAATGATAGATATCAGTGACGGCCTGGTTCAGGATCTTTACCATATTTGCAAAGCCTCCAAGGTGGGCGCTCGGATTTACGAGGACTGGTTGCCTCAATCGCCGGAGTTTTCACGGTTTTGCAATGGGAACGCAATCGCCCCTCTTCCTCACCTTTTGAATGGCGGAGAGGATTATGAATTACTGTTTACTTTGCCTGCTGATGGTGTTAAAAATTTAAACAGGCAGTTTTTAAAGGCTAAAGTGCTTGTTACGCAAATCGGAGAGATCACTCTCAGATCTAAGAAAGTATCGCTGGAAATGAGAGATGGGGCAACGAAGACTCTTCCAGAGTCAGAAGGCTTCAATCATTTTTAAGTTTAACACCGATGGCTTTCCCTTCCCAGAGTTGCAAATTGCCAAATCGAATTATTGTGCAATTCGATTCACAAGTGCCCGCCAAGCTTGAGGTTTCTTAAAAACTTTGGACGATTCATTATTATCCCGTTCACTATTGCTGTTGTTTCTACTTCTGTGTTCGGCCTTTTTTTCAGCCTGTGAGGTCGCCTATTTTTCTCTAAACTCTCTGCAACTGAATGAGATGTCAGAGAAAAAGGGACGCATGGGCCGAATTGTAAATTCCCTTCTGGAAAAACCACGCGAGCTGCTCATCACCATTTACATCGGTAATGAGTTCGTCAACATTGCCGTTTCCGTTCTGGTCACCTCCATTGCAATTAACCTTTTTGGAAGCATCGGTGTGGGCATCGCCATTGGGTTTGGCACCCTGCTCCTGCTGGTTTTCGGCGATATCATTCCAAAGAGTGTTTCAATAAAGTTTGCTCAGTCTTATGCCTTATTTTCGGCCTATCCCTTAAAAGTCTTTGCCAAGCTTGTCCAGCCCGCCCAGAAACTGTTTTCTGTTTGGACAGAAAAGGTTATCGAGTCTATGGGAATCCTGCCACACGGCCTTAAAGAATCCCCCATCACCGATGAGGAGTTCCGGGCCATGGTTCAAGTCGGCGAAGGGGAAGGCGTTATCGATTCCGATGAAAGAACGTTGATCCAGAATGTTATTGAGTTTGGTGAAACAACTGTGGGGGAGATCATGACCCCGAAAATAGATATGTTCACCGTAAACATTGAGGACAGTCTGGATGAAATTCTACCCCGGATCATCAATAATTTTTATTCCCGAGTTCCTGTATATGGAGGGGAAGATGAAGGTATTATCGGGATTTTATTCACCAAGGATCTGGCACGGCATAGACATTTGCCGCCGGAAAAGGTAAACCTGAAAAGCATTCTGCACTCCACCCTTTCCGTCCCGCAGTCAAAAAAAATCAAGGACATGCTGGAAGAGTTCAGGAAAATGAAAAGGCATATGGCCATCGTCCTGGATGAATATGGAAGCGTCTGCGGACTGGTCACGCTGGAAGATATCATTGAGGAACTGGTCGGAGAAATTGACAGTGAAATGCGGCAGGAAGAACTCCCACTAAAAAAACTGAACGATAATCATTATCGCATTGTCGGCGCTTATAGCCTGGCAGAATTCAATGAAAATTTTCAGAGCGAGCTACCTGAGAACGATTACGATACGGTTGGCGGCTATGTTTTCGGGCTCTTTGGGCGTATTCCCCGATCGGGCGAATCAACCACCTTTGACCGTTTCAAATTCCGTGTCGAAAAAATGAAGGGATCAAGAATCCTGAGTCTCTTTCTCACCCTTAGGAGTCCTCGTCCATTACCGGACAAAGAGCAAGATGAGGTTCCCGAAGGCTAATGGATTTCGCGACAACACTCATACTGGTATTACTGGGAATACTGCTGGAAGCATTTTTTTCCGGTTCTGAAATCGGCATGGTTTCTGTAAACCGGATAAAAATGAAACAACTTGCCGAGGATGGCAATTCTGCCGCCCAGTCCGTTCTGAAATTGCTCGACAATCCTGAACGGCTCTTCACCACCACCTCGTTGGGAACCAATCTGGCAATGGTAGCCAGCACCGCTGTGTTTACCGCGTTCATGGTCACCCATTTTAACGAGTCCGGCGAGTGGATGGCCATGTTGATTATTTCGCCTCTGATATTTTTTGTGGGTGAAATCATACCCAAGGTTATTTTTCAGCACCGCGCCGATTCCCTCATGCTGTTCATGATTTATCCGCTGATTTTTTTCTATAAAATTCTGTCCCCGCTTACATCCTGGTTATCGAAAGCATCAGCAAGATTCACTCGTCGTGTACAGTTGGCCTCGACAGAGGAGCATAAGACCTTTAGCCGGGATCAGCTTCGAGGGATACTGAGCCTGGAATCGCAGACCGTGGATTTAGGCACGACGGAAAAGAAAATCATTCACAATATTTTCAATTTTGGAGAACTTCGGGCGGAGCATTGCATGGTGCCTCTCGTTCAAATGATCGCCATAAGGGATATCGCTACGATGCAGGAGGCGCATAATGTCGCAAACGATTCCGGTTTCTCTCGAGTCCCCGTTTTTCATGAAAAAATGTATAACCTTATGGGGATTTTGAACACCTTCGACCTTTTAAGCCAGCCTGTTGACAGCACCCCTATCACCAGTCTCATCCGGCCTGCCTATTATATTCCCCCGAGCAAAAAAATTGATGACCTCCTCAAGGAACTCCAGCAAAGGGGTTTGCATATGGCCATCGTGGTGGATGAATATGGTGGATGCATCGGTTTGATAACGATTGAGGATCTACTGGAAAAAATTGTCGGCGAAATCGAAGATGAATACGACAAACCCGAGACAACCTACAAGCCCTACGCAGATGGGGGATATCTGGTGGAGGGGGGCACGGAGATAAGCGTTCTCAACGACAACTTGAACTGGGACCTTCCCAGTGGAGACTTCGAAACTCTGGCAGGTTTGGCCATTGACCGGTTGGAAAGAATCCCCAACTCCGGTGACCAGATTGTGGTGGACTCCTATCGAATAACGGTTAAAGAAGCCAGTAAACGAAAAATTCAATCCCTGATCGTCCGCAAGCTGGATCCCGAAACCAACACCAATGGAAAAACCTCTTAAAATTTTCTGATCTTTTCCAACTCCTGATAAGCCGACTGAACCTCAAGAAACCTCTGGTGGGCCTCATAAACCGTCTTTTCATCTTCCATGGCAACCCGGTCGGGATGGCACTGGCTGGCCAGTTTTCGGTAGGCTCTTTTGATTTCATCGTTCGAAGCGTCGGAAGAAAGTTCCAGTATAAGATAAGGAGTTCTAAAGGGTTCCAGTGAGTACTTTGCTCTGATTTCGTTATGCTGGTCATAAGACAGCCCCAGTTCCAACCCGACTTTTTTTATCAGCACCTGGGTTTCTTCACGCAGAGTATTCTCAATTAAAGCAATCTGGTAGCATAGTGCGAGGAGCAAAAGATTGTAGTTGTTCCGGCAGGACTTTTTATACTCATCTATAAACCGGTCAACATCCGGTTTTTTGGACTGAACCTCCTTGATCAACCGATCCAGTGATTTCAAATCCGGAGGGCCATAACTCAGGTTCTTCATGAAAAATTTATGAATCACCTCCACTTGTTTCGGGCTCAACACTCCCGACTCCATAGCTACCCGTGTTAAAATGACAACCAGACACGTTATAAATTCACCCTGATGGATAATGCCGGGTAAATTTCCCTGCAGTTTTTTCTGGAGTTTTTTACCTGCAAAATGTTCAATGCTGCCGCCGATAACGGCACCCAAAGGGCCGCCACGTAAAAAACCCAAACCTGCACCCATCCACCATGACATATAAAATTTTCCGTTCGCAAAATGAAAACGGGCACTATACCACAAACAGAGCCACGCGCTCCCTGCGCCCGGAAACTCAAAAATGGGACGGCAAGCATGATTAAAAAACAACCCACTGGAGGAAACCGTTAATGGTCAAACACATTGTTATGTTCAAGCTGGCAGAAAAGACCGAGGAAAACCTGAGTCAGGCCATGGCGACCCTCAACAGCCTGAAGGGAAATATCGAGACCTTGAAATTTTTAGAGCTGGGAACCGATTTTTTAGGCTCCGAAAGAAGCTATGATATCGTTCTTACCGCTTTTTTTGATGATTGTGAGGGTTTAAAAGCATATGCGGGCCATAAAAACCATTTACCCGTTGTGGATAAAATGCGTTCACTCTGCTCTTCATCCGTTGTTGTGGACTATGAAACGGAGTAACGTTGGTTTTTGCAGTGGAAAGCAATTTTTTATGCCATCTGGGCAAATAAATTGTTGTACTTTTTTTTCCCAAATGCTAAGGTTCAAGGAATTTTTATCCAGCCATGGGTAAAATGTAAAGATTTTTGAGTTACCTGCCCGAATGTGTTCAATATAGGGTTCCCTAGTTATAGGAGATTCGGCAATGGCAACGAAAAAAAAGGCCGCAAAAAAGAAGACTTCTGCAAAGAAGAAGGTTACGACTAAAAAGAAAGCCCCGGCCAAAAAGAAAATCGTAAAAAAGAAGACTTCCACAAAGAAGAAAGCTGCGCCTAAAAAGAAAGCAACAGCTAAAAAGAAAGTAACGGCTAAGAAATCCGTGAAACCTGCAAAAAAGTCAGTTAAGAAGGCCGTTACAAAAAAAACTGTGGCAAAAAAAGCGCCAAAAAAAAAGAAGGCCACGGCTTCACCCGCAAAATCCGCATCAACCAAAAAGAAAACCAATAGTTCAAAAGCCAGTATTAAACCAGGCAAGTTGCGCCTGGTCCGACAGGAACACCCTGAACTGGATCCCGCGGTTCTTAAAATCCGTGAGCGCCTTATTGAAAACCGTGGCGAATTGTTGAAATTGATTCAGGCTTCACAGTCAGTGGAACGCGATGCTGGAGATTTGACATTCAGCAACGAAATTGACCTTGCCTCAAGCCTTGAGGGGAGAGAAATGATTTTTCAATTGACCAGCAGAGACCGCAAAGAGCTTAAGTTAATTGAAGAGGCGTTGTTCAGAATAAACAACGGTAGTTACGGGGAATGTGAATCCTGCGAAAAGAAGATCACCTTGAAACGTCTGCAAATTATGCCGTTGACCACTTTATGCATTGAGTGCCAGGAAGCCGCCGAAAACCTTTAACTGCGCCTTTACTTGCCATGGCACTTTTTGTATTTCTTACCACTCCCACAAGGGCAAGGGTCGTTCCGGCCAACTTTCTCTTCGTCGCGCCGAACCGTTACCTGCTTTTCTGAAGTCTCTGAGGCTCCCCGGTGCTCCACAACCCGCTGAGGCTTGCTGGTCAGTTCCTCTGGCATTTCCACTTCCTGATTAACCTGAACCTTGAATAAGTATTCCGTGGTTTCTTCTTTGATACGTGCCATCATGTTACTGAACAGATCAAACCCTTCCTTCTTATATTCTGTCAGAGGATTTTTCTGGGCATAACCCCGCAGACCGATCCCTTCCTTGAGATGATCCATTCCCAACAGGTGGTCTTTCCAGAGTGAATCCAGAATCTGAAGCATGATGACTTTTTCAACGTGCCGCATGAACTCAGGATCAATGCCTGCCTCCTTGGCTTCATAGGCCTGGGTCACTGCCTCCATGACGGCATCATGAAGCTTTTCTCTGTTGCAGTGTTCCAACTCCAGCTTTGTGTTTCCTTGAAGGAGCAGTTCATGCTCAGCAGATTTTTCGATGTGAACCGCAAACTGTCTTTCCAGCAAATCGTTCAAAGCTTCAATGTCCCACTCTTCCGGATATATCTTTTCAGGGGCGATACCAGCCAGGGCAGCATCCACCACCTCATCCGCCATATCCAGCAGGATTTCTTTCGCATTTTCCGTATTGATGATTTCCCGGCGCAATGCATAAAGAACCTCCCTTTGGCGATTCATGACATCGTCATATTCCAGAAGGTGTTTGCGTATATCAAAATTATGGGCTTCTACTTTTCTCTGTGCATTGGCAACCGCTTTTGAGATCATGGCATGCTCAATGGGCTGACCATTTTCCATTCCCAATCGAGCCATCAGAGGAGAAATTTTATCCGACCCGAAAATGCGCAGTAAATCGTCCTCAAGGCTAAGATAAAAGCGGGAAGACCCTTTATCCCCCTGTCTTCCAGAACGACCCCGCAACTGGTTATCAATGCGTCGGCTTTCATGACGTTCGGTTCCGAGAATATGCAGGCCGCCCAACTCCGGGACGCCCTCGCCCAAAACAATATCCGTGCCCCGTCCGGCCATATTTGTCGCAATGGTCACGGCTCCAGGTTGCCCGGCCTCTGCTATAATCTCGGCCTCCTGTTCATGATGCTTTGCATTCAAAACACTATGTTTGATGCCAGTTTTCTTCAGCTTCTTGCTCAAAAGCTCTGATCTTTCGATGGATATCGTACCCACCAAGACGGGTCTTTTTATCGCATTCAATTCCCGGATCTCTTCGATGGCGGCGTCAAATTTTTCCATTTCTGTTCTGTAAATCAGGTCCGGATAATCTTCCCGAATCATGGGCCGGTTGGTAGGAACGACAACGACTTCGAGTTTATAAATCGAGCTGAATTCTTCCGCTTCTGTATCTGCCGTTCCGGTCATGCCTGCCAGTTTTTCATACATGCGAAAATAGTTTTGAAAGGTAATGCTTGCGAGGGTCTGGTTTTCGTTTTCAATTTTTACGCCCTCTTTCGCCTCCAAAGCCTGATGCAGTCCATCACTGTAACGCCTTCCCGACATCATGCGACCGGTGAACTCGTCGATAATGACGACTTCTCCATCCTTCACCACATAGTCCACTTCATTCTTGAACAACCCATGCGCTTTAACCGCCTGGTTAAGACAATGAAGTGTTTCAATATTGATCGGATCGTACAGGTTCTCTATATTCAATAATTTTTCCATGAGGACAATGCCCTCTTCCGTCAAGGCAGCGCTCTTAGCCTTTTCATCAACCAGATAATGCTCGTCTTTTTTCAGCTTGGGAACAAGCTGGTTCACCGTATAATATTTATCTGTCGATTCCTCTGCCTGACCAGAAATGATCAAAGGAGTACGGGCTTCATCGATCAAAATACTGTCGACCTCATCCACAATGGCAAAATTCAGTTCGCGCTGAACCATTTGCTCTTTCGAGAACTTCATATTGTCCCGAAGAAAGTCGAACCCAAATTCATTATTGGTGCCATAAAGCACATCTGCGGCGTAAGCGGCCTTTCTATCACTCTCAGAAATATCGTGATAGATCATGCCCACGGATAAGCCTAGAAACGTGTAGATCTTGCCCATCCACGCGCTGTCACGGGTAGCCAGATAGTCGTTGACCGTCACAACATGCACGCCCTTTCCCGTCAAGGAATTCAGGTAAACTGGAAAGGTCGCCATCAGGGTTTTTCCTTCACCGGTTTTCATTTCTGCTATTTTGCCTTCATGCAGAACCACTCCGCCTATAATCTGCACATCAAAATGACGCATTGCAAGCGTCCTCCAACTGGCTTCGCGGACCACTGCAAATGCCTCGGGCAGAATCTCTTCCAAAGTAGCACCGTTAGCTAGTTTGTCTTTCAGTTCAGGGGTTTTGGCTTTGAGTTGGTCGTCAGAAAGCGCCTTGATCTCATCTTCCAATGCGTTCACCGCACCCACATAGCTCTGAATCCGCTTAACCTCGCGGTCATTACGGGTACCCACTAATTTTTTGATTAAACCAAGTACCATCTCAAATCCTGAATATTAATTTATAATTTGGAAGCAACACAGGGAATCTCAGACCCTGGCCATTAAGGCCAAACCCTAGCTTGTTTAGGATGCATACAGAAAAGTTCGGGGTATCGGGTGGGGAAAAAGGCGGCTCGAAACCTGGCGACTCAATGATCGCCAAAGGGCAACCTATTCTTCTAAAATATAGTTCTTGGGACTGACCGGCACACCGTTGAGCAACACTTCATAATGGAGATGAGGCCCGGTGCTCCGCCCGGTATTTCCAACCAGCGAAACTACTTGCCCTCGCTTAATACGGTCACCCACTTTAACCAGATGTTTGGAGTTGTGACCATAACGGGTAACAATGCCATAACCATGGTCGATCTCAACCAGGTTTCCATAGCCATACTCTCTTCCCTCAACGACCACCACACCATCCGCCGTAGCACGCACAGAAGCCCCGCTTCGGGCCGCAATATCCCAACCTTCATGCTTTTCCCTTAAACCTGTAAAGGGAGATTTTCGAAAACCAAAGTTGGAAGTCACCCAACCACGAGTCGGCCAGATTGAAGGGGTTGAAGAAAGAAAAGATTTTTGATTCTTAAAGAAATCATCCAGCTCCTGAAAGCTGATACTCTGAATTCTAGCCTGTCTACCTAAATGATCTAGTCCATTAGATAAACGATCCACCATGCCAGCCGCGCCTCTACCCATAGCCGTTGTGAAGCTATTAGTGCTCAATCCATAAGGCCCGCCAACACCCCAGTTTTTCTCAACCGATTTGGGGGAATTTTCCAACGCCGTAATGACCCGAAGCTTTTTCTCAAAGCGATCCAGCCGAGCCATTTCTGTCTCAAAGTTTTTTACTTGCTGTGCAAATTTTTCCACCTGGATTTTGCGAATTTTCGAGTCTCGACGAAGTTCGACCAACTCGGTTTCGCTGCCTTGCAACCGCAAATATTGCTGGGCAAAATAAAACGCGGACCCCAGAAACCCTATTAAAACAACGAAAGATACCAAAGCAGCAAACTTTACAAAGCGTTTTGGCAGACGTAATTTTTTAGGGGAACCCGCCACTCCAGGAAAAACTACTATGGTTACTTCATCCTTGCCCACTTTGTCTCCTTGCCAGTGGTTAGAAATATGCACAATCCTCTGAAGTCTATCGCTTAAACCCCTTATTTGTCAATACTTAAATCGAGTCAAGCCGAAGACGAAATAAACACGAAAACCCTACCTTTCAATGCCTGTAAAAGTTTTTCTAAGCGCAGTTCTCAAAACTAGTTCACAGATTTTATTTTCTCTCTCGCCTGAATATGATCCGGGTTGATCGACAACACCTGCCTGAAAAATTCCTGGCTCCTTTGGACATCCCCATTCTCCTCATGAAGCAGGCCAAGACTGAATAAGGCGGGCACCTGCCCATTAACATCATCAATTTGCCGGTAAATATTCAGCATTTTTTCAAAACCGGCAATCGCTCCGGTTAAATTCCCCTTGTCGTAATCACGAAATGCATTCTGTCGCATCGATCGGGCAAGGACCTTGCCATAGCCCCAAGCCAGCGGCCCCTCTTTCAAAGAATCATTGTATTCAGCTTCAAACCGTTGACCTTCACCCATCTCTTCAAAAATTTTCTTCAGGTTGAAAAAAAACATCAACTCTTTCGGGTTGGTTCGAATCGCGATTCGCACTTTTTCCAACGCTTCCTGAAAGTGTTTACCGTTAACAAGAGAAGCCGCCCAATTATTCCAAGCCAGGCCATTCTCCGGGTCCATTTCTATCGCCCGCTTAAATAGCTCTTCGGCTTTTTGATCTTCATCCTTTACATAATGCAGATAGCCCAAGGCATACCAAACTGCGGAAGAATTTTCGTGAGATTGGCGGTATTCATTCAAAAATTTATCTGCCTCGTCAAGCGCCCCCACCGTATTCCAGGCCTTCACCATATTGCGAAAAATATAACCGGGGTTGGCTTCATCCTTTAAAATCGATTTATAAATTTCCAGGGCTTCTTTAAACTTCCCCTGAGAAAAATAAAAATCGGCTTTAGCTTTTGCTGGCAACTGAAAACTATCGGAATGCGGTTGCGCCTCTGCGCTCAAAGAACCCAAAAATACCAGCAAAAAACAAACCATGGACTTGATTAAAGTCCCTTTATTTTGTGAGGAAAACTTACGATTAAAAGGCAGGTTCAAAGTCTGAAGAATCCGCTTCGGGTGGAACATCTACGCGGGCGCTTCTATCATAGAAGCGTGTGTACTGGTTTTCAAAGTGCAAGAGTGCCTCCCCGATGGGACCATTTCTTTGTTTACGAATCAGGATTTCCGTTTTACCCGGGTCGTCCGATTCGGGGTTGTATACAATATCGCGGTAAATAAACATGACCACATCTGCATCCTGCTCAATGGAACCCGATTCCCGAAGATCCGACAAGAGCGGCCGTTTATCCGTCCGACTCTCAACAGCACGGCTCAACTGGGAAAGAGCTATTATCGGAGCACTTATCTCTTTGGCCAGAGCTTTGAGCCCTCTGGATATTTCCGAGACTTCCAGTTGCCGACTCTCGGTATTGCCTCGCCCATGCATCAATTGCATATAGTCGACAATGATCAATCCCAGAGGTACTTCAGCAGCGAGCCTGCGGGCACGGGCGCGTATATCCAAAACCGACAAAGCCGGGCTGTCGTCGATGAACAATTGCGCCTCCGCAAGTTCCCTACCAGCGTCATGCACTTTAGGCCAATCACTCTTGGCCAGATAACCGGTACGGACTTTTGAAGAGTCCACCTGTGCCTTGGAGCACAAAAGTCGCATCCCTAATTGTTCCTTGGACATTTCGAGACTGAAAAAAGCTGTGGGGATTTTTTTATTTAAAGACACATAACGGGCAATATCCAGAGCGAAACTGGTTTTACCCATACTGGGCCGTGCTGCCAGAATGATCAAATCGGACTTTTGAAAACCGGCTGTCATGTTATCCAAATCGGAAAACCCCGAAGGCACGCCGGTAACCATTCCTGGTTGCTGGGCAAGTTTTTCCAGATCCGACAAACCCTGCTTAACAATCTCGGGCAGTTTGAAAAAACTGGGTTTGGTTCTTTTTTCGGAAATTTCGAAAATGGACTGCTCGGCTTTATCAAGCAGGGTGTCCACGTCATCGCTGTCGCTGTAGCTACTGGAAACAATTTCTGTCGCGGTTTGAATCAGGTCACGGAGGATTTTTTTTTCGCGGAGGATTTTAGCATGGTGAACCACCGCCGTAGAGGTGGGCACAAAATCTTCAAGAAGAGTCAGGTATTCGATTCCCCCAACTTCTTCCAACTCATTTTTTCTTTTGAGCTTGTCTGCCAATGCGAGAACGTCTATCGGCTCATTGCCTTCGAACTGTTCCCGCATTACAGAGAATATTTTTTTATGGGTGGACTTGTAAAAGTCCTCCGCACTCAGAATTTCAAGAGCTTTCGCAATCGCATCTTCTGAATGCAGACAGGCACCCAGAACACTCTGCTCCGCCTCCTTGTTATAAGGAGGCAATTTGTTCAGAGAAATGTCGGTCAGGGCATCAGCCATAATTCTTTCAGGGTAAAGCTCTATTCTTCTACTTTAGCTTCCTGTTCAACATCCTGTTCAACTTCAGGGGCAGCGGTTTCAACGGGTGCCGCAGTTTCTGTAGCTTCCTGCTCACCTTCAACAATGAGTTTGATTTCCCCTGTCACTTCCGAATGAAGTTTTACGGGAATTTTATATTCACCGGCTTTTTTAATGGGCTCGGCAATCTGAATTTTACGCCGATCAATATCCACACCCTGGCCTTTGAGCAAATCAGCAACTTCCTGAGCTGTCACCGAACCAAACATCTTTCCAGTATCGCCAACCTTTTTCGTAACCGTGCAGGTCACCTTTGCAATTTCATCCGCAATAGCCTGAGCTGCGGCGATAACCTTTGTCACTTTGCCCTGGACCACGCGTTTCTGATGATTAAAAGCTTTAAGGTTATTAGGGGTCGCAAGCAAAGCTTTACCCTTGGGGATCAGGAAGTTTCTTCCATATCCGTCTTTAACTTCAACCTCATCACCACAAAATCCGAGGCCATCCACATCTTCTTTCAACAACAGTTTCATAAGTTTTCCTTTCCTGAGGATCAGAGTGTTTTTAACTTATCTCGGTTCTCAGTTTTCTGAAATCCACCCAGATGTCAAACACGCCGAACCCGGCCACCAATCCAATTAAAAGAGGTTGCACAAAAATTAATATAAAAAGAACAAACCAAAAGAAAGTCGGGACCTTCCTGACTTTCAAAAAATGAACAACAATGCTGAGCCCCTGGGCAAAATAGATGCAAAGCATCACCAGAAAAACATTGAGTCCAGCATCTGCAACCATGCCCTGCCCCAGAAACAAAGCCGCTCCCGACAATATGAAACCCCAGACCAAGGTTTCTGGACAAATCCATTGGGAGAATGCTCTCCCCGAAAACAGGCCCGGCCCATAAAGCCGTATCCATGCGATTCTCACCAATGCGTAATTGGCTGCAGCACCAATCAAAGATCCGATCAACAAAAAGGCCGGATAAGACGCCGCAAAACCCTCGGCGGCCCGTTCCGCAAATGCCTTCATCTCCGCGACCTGGGCTTTGTCCTCGCCCATGGACTCGAAAGCATCCATCGACTGGGAAAAATGAGCGCGCACTTGCTTCTCAAAGAATTCTTTAGTCGAAATATCCTGATCGCCAAATAAGGCCACCAAGAGAACGATCGATACGAAACCCGATGCCAAAGCACTGATAGCGATGCACCGGTCTCCCGGCAACTGGATTCGGATCATCTCTCCCAGCACCACAGCCATCAGCGCATACTCGGCCAAAAACAACATGGCCTGATTAATCCCAATCAGTAAAAGAAGCACCGCAAAAACCAACGCTACCAAAGCAATGCCCGTCTGCCTGCCTCTCTGCAAGTAAACGAAAACGAGAGGGAAAGGAGATAAAACCCCGATCAATGCCCCCAATGGCGGAAACACCATCAAAGCAAAAAATAGCGCAAAAACCAGAACTACAGGTACCATCAGGTTTTTGGGTGGTGACGACTCAGCCAAGTCTAATGCTCAACTGCAAACGGTAACAAGGCAATGTTTCTGGCTTTTTTGATCGCCCGGGTCAAAATTCTCTGACACTTGGCGCAATTTCCCGAAATACGTGAAGGCACGATCTTGCCTCTTTCAGAAATCAACGGTTTCAATGCCTTTATATCGTAAAAATCAATAAAAACCTTGCTCTGGTCGTCGTTGCAAAACCGGCAAATTTTTTGCGAAAAAAATGAACGTTTTTTTGTTTCTGGCATAACACCCTTCTTTGTTTAGTTATTTTATTAAAATGGAATATCGTCAGCGGCCGGGGCAGAAGTTGAGTCAGGATCCATACTCACTTTCTCTCCCTGACGCGTCAAGAACTGTACATTATTAGCGACCACTTCAAGCTTGCTTCGCTTCTGTCCGCCATCCGCTTCCCAAGTCTGATAGTTCAGTCGGCCTTCAAGGAAAACCAGGCTGCCTTTATTCAGGTATTGTGCGCAATTTTCACCTTGCTTGGCCCAAACCGTGATATCGACAAAACAAACCTCGTCTTTCCATTCTTCGCCTTGCTTAAACTTGCGATTGACCGCCAAGCCAAAACTGGCAACGGCCGCGCCACTTGCGGTATAACGAAGTTCCGGGTCCCTTGTCAGGTTGCCCATCAGAAGTACCTTGTTGAACGAAGCCATATCAAATCCTTATTGTTACTTTATTAATTAAGAGTCTTCTTTCGCTTCGACTTTTTCAGTCTTTTCAGTCTTTTCACCTTCGGAAGTACTTTCCCCTTCCTCGGTTTCAGTTTCCCTGCCGAGGGCTCTTTCCAGCTCATCGTCTTCCAAGCGAAGCACCATATATTTGATGACCAGGTCGTACAGCTTGTATTTGGTTTCCAGATCGGTGACTTTGGCGGATTCAAGGGTGTGATAAATATTCAGGTAGATCCCGAATCTGTTTTTCTTTACCCGGTAAGCGAGGCGTTTTTTGCCCCAGTTTTCGATTTTAAGACACGCTCCTCCGTTGCTCTTGATAAGCTCGCCTATTTTTTCCAAGGCTTCAGCAACACGTGCTTCGTCAATATCGGGTTTGAGAATCAGGACACTTTGGTAAGATCGCAATGAATACCTCCTCATGGGTTAAGAATAGCCCCAGCATAAATCTGGAGCGAGGGGTTAAAACACGTATGATGGTTTTAACTAAACTTGTTTGTTCACTATATAATGAATTGAGTTCAAGTGAAAGGCGAATCTTTGCACAGTCGCCCAACAAAATCAAGGGATTTTCAAGCGGCCTGAACGGACGAATATCGTGAAAAAGCAGCCTATTATCAAGATAAAACCCGGTTTCGCCCTTTTTTGGTATCTGGCCGGTTTATATGGCGCGGTTTTGTTGCTGTCGTCCTGCGACCTGCCCCAGCCGCCGCCAGATTTGTTCTATAAATTTGATGTCATGTCGGTGGGTCAGGGTCCGGCCCATTTATTAACCGTCGATTTGAATCTCGACGGAGAGCCGGATATCGTTTCCGCAAACGCCAAAAACAGCAGTCTCACCCTCCTATATGGCAAAGGTGATGGCAGTTTTCATGCGGGTTTAAATATAAACGTCGCCGCAGAACCGACCATGACAGCGGTGGGAGATATTAATCGGGATGGCATCCCCGACATTGCTGTCAACGCCCGAGGGGAAGAAATGTTTTTGGTTTTTCTCGGCAAAGGAAATAAAAGCTTCAGAAAGCCCATCACCATCCACACCGGTAAAGTCCCTTTAAATATTATTCTGGGAGACTATAACCAGGACGGCAAGCTGGATGCCGCCGTCACCCTGACCTTCTCCAAAATGGAATTGTACCTAGGCGCTGGTGACGGCCACTTTAAAAAAGGCGAAACTTATGAAACTGGTTCGCGTTCCTTTTCCGGAGTGACCGAAGACTTCAATGAAGATGGGCACCTCGACATTGCTCTCGCGGCCAGCAGTTCCAGCGCCAGTTCGGTACGGTTGTTTATCGGGAATGGTGACGGAACTTTTCAAAAACCAACACGGCTGGCAGAAAAGTTGGTGCCGCTGGCCATCGTTGCCAGCGACATGAACGCGGATGGCAAAACCGACTTGGTGTTTGCCGCAGGCCAAGGGGACAATATGTATCTGCTCACTTCAAACGGAGACGGCAGTTTTAAAGAACCCATTATCTTCTCCGGTGGTGGCGGCCCTTTTGCTCTGACGACCGGGCATTTTAATCCGGACAAACTTAAAGATGTCGCTGTTGCAAACTCTCGCTCCAGCAGTTTCTCGATCATCATTCGCAATCCCAACGGAACCTTCAAATTCCCCACCCGCGATTATGTGATCGAAGGCGGCACACCCTTAGCAATTACCAGCGGCGACTACAACCACAGCGGCATGAGCGACATCGTCGTCGCCAGCAATGCAAAAAATACGATCGAAATTTATCTGCAAAGACGGGTTTTTAGATGACCAAGGTTGGAGGCAAGAGAAACTCATAGTCAGTAGTGAGTTTGACCTCTTAGTAACTGTCCACTTGCTCCATTACTTCGAGGAGGTATACTGCTAAAGCATGAGCACATGAACAGCCAAACGTGCATGGCGAGGCTCTATTCTATATGTCTTCATCTGTTTGTCTGACTTACCGTGAGAAGCACTTTTCCTATTTCGTAAATGCATAAGCCCATCTGCAATATCATGCAAACCGGATAAAATCTTTTTCAAATCTTCATCCTCTATCTCTCTTGAATTCATGCCGATATGATTTGAACATTTTTCCCAGAGGGATGAAAACGTATCTTTCTCATAAAAGTTCACATTTTTTTGTTCTAGATATGCTTTAAAAGCTGCTTCTAGCACAGCCCCGGCTGCTAAAATTGCAGTTGGAGGATCTTTTTCCATATTATCTAGTGCCCGCTTTATTTCTATATCAATAGCAGCCAGTCCTCCCTGCTGAACTTGTTCCATCAAAGTCTTTGCCGAAATTCCTTGCCCTGTAGTGATATGACCACCACGGCTATATTGCAAACCGTCCTTTGACAAAGCATTTTTTATTCGCTCTCGTGGTTTGCTATAAACCTCCTGAGCTTCTTCTATAGAAATATAAAACCCTAAACCATCAGGTGGTTCGGCATCCATAAAGTCTCCCAGAATGAGACCCAACACCCTCAAAGGATTTTCGCATTCCTGGTTAACACAACGTAACCAAGAAGTAACTTTCTTTGGTTTACTTCCCGGAGGAATATTTTCAGGTGCCCCGGCAGATAGAAATAAACTATCGATTCCATCATGTGTGTACTGCTCAGGGTAAATTGTTGCGAGCAAACCAATAATAGGACTTGGAATACGCTTATTCTTCATTTGCTTGGCTCACCAAACTTGAGAGGTTCGATAGAAGAAACTAAATTCACTATTGATGATGGTTTATAAAACGCGCTATTGCTTCTTGCCACCCTCGCCAGAGGGTTTTTGGATACCAATTTGTTGGAAGATATTGCCCATCACGCCCATGAAGTTGGCTTGCTCCTGTTCCATGATCTGAGCGTTCTTTTTGCCTTCATCAAAAATGTTCAGGCGAATCTCCTGCGGTCGTTCCAAAAGTCTGTTCAACGCCGTGCCGGTTTGCACCGGAGCGTGGCAAGTGGTGTTCTGACAAAGATAAACGGTGGGCTCACCTTTTTCTGCGGACTTGCCTTGTGTTAGTGGTAACAGGTCTCCTGTGCTTTCGTTCTCTTTCCACATGACAACTTTGTTGGGACGGTAATCGGCGTGCAGGACTTTTAACATTTCACCGAAGGACACATGATCGCGCGGTCCGGCAAAGACAACTTCTGTCGGCGCAATGTCTAACGCGCTCATTGCTGACAACAATCCGGTAAATCCTGCAGGACTCCGCTCAATCATGGCGCGAAAGGCGTTCAAAGTTTCTTCTGCTTTTTGAATATAGGATTCCTCGCCAGTGAGCCGCCCCAGTTTCAACAGAACCTGCGCCGCCACGGCATTAGCAGAAGGCAGTGCCTCGTCGGCAGGGTTTTTCAATGGCGCTATCAGGGATTCCCCCGACCGACCCGCGAGAAAGAACCCGCCCTCCCCTTCATCCCAGAACTCGGTAATCATGGCATCGGCCAGTTCCTTTGCCCGCACGATCCACCGGCTATCGAGTCCGTTTTCATAAATTGCAACCAGTCCTTCAAGAAAATAAGCGTAGTCATCGAGACAACCGTTGATCTTGCTTTGTCCGTCTTTATAGACGCGCAACAATTTTTCTGACTGCCATTGCTTCGACCAGATGAAGTCTGCACAACGAGTGGCAGACTCCAGATAACGAGCGTCGACCAGCACCGAAGAGCCGTGCGCAAGAGCCGTGATCATGAGTCCGTTCCAGGCTGTGATTATTTTTTCATCGCGGGCTGGTCTTGGCCTTTTTTCCCGCGCCTGAAAAAGAGTTTCTTTTGCCTTTTTCAAAATATGATCTGCTTCAAAAATAGGAATGCCTTCGGCTTCGGCCAATCGTTCAACCCGCTCGCTAATATGCAGAACATTGCGTCCATCAAGATGACCGCGGGGAACCAGCCCAAAAGCACGAGCAAAGACCTTGGCGTGTTTGGGTCCGAGTAAATTCAGAACCTCCTTCAATTCCCAGGTGTACCAAGTACCCTCCTTACCTTCCGAGTCTGCATCCTGACTGGCGTAAAACGCGCCTTCATCCGATAACATTTCACGAAAGAGCCAGGCGAAGGTTTCTTCTACGGTATCTTTATAAATGTCCTGCTTGGTGGCCTGGAACATATCGAGAAAAAGTTTTGCCAACAGCCCGTTGTCGTAAAGCATTTTCTCAAAATGTGGGACCAACCATTTCCGGTCGGTCGAATAACGGTGAAAGCCGCCGCCCAACTGGTCAAACAATCCACCTTCTGCCATGCTCGTCAAACTCTTGTCAAGAATTGTCAGGGACTCCCCCGTCTGCGCCCAATGCCGTAACAAAAGAGTGTAGTGCATGGGTTCAGGAAATTTCATGCCCGAGCCGAACCCACCAAAGTCTTCATCAAATCTGCCTGAAAAAATTTCCACAGCACCTCGGATCAACTCATCATTGGGAACTCCCCGCGCCTTACCGGCCCGGTTCTGCAGAGAAATCTTTTGCAGAATATTTTGTGACCGAGTGTCCAACTGATCTTTGTCGCCGGTGAACAAGTCGTGCGCTTGTTGCAGGACCTCGGCAAACCCGGGGCGGTTATATTTCGCAAAGGGCGGATAATAGGTTCCGCCTAAATAAGGTTTCTGATCGGAAGTAAGAAACATGCTGAGCGGCCACCCACCATGACCGGTCAACTCCACCAGGGCTTTCATGTATAGAGCATCCACATCCGGTCGCTCTTCCCGATCCACCTTGATGTTGATAAACTTCTCATTCATGATTTTCGCGATATCTTCATTTTCGAAAGATTCATGGGCCATGACATGGCACCAGTGGCAGGCGGAGTAACCAATGCTGAGGAAAATGGGTTTATTTTCTGCCTTGGCTTTGTCCAGGGCTTCCGGCCCCCAAGGGTACCACTCGACCGGATTACTGGCGTGCTGTAACAGATAGGGACTGGTTTCGTGTTTCAAACGATTTAATAGATCGACCACAATAAAAACACCTCTTTACGGAATGGGAGTGGACTTAAGGATACAAGAAAAGCAGGCAGGAAGAAACGAGAAAACAGGGAAACAAATGGGCGGGGGGAACTACGAATTGTCTATTTTTTTACCAGTCCATGTCGGTACTGATGATAGAAATCGCGAACACTTTCATATTCATCAAGTGCACTGTCTTCTAACTGTTTTTTGTCATCAACGATGAATGAAGCATCATTGATATTTTCCTCAACAGAAATACCAACACTAGCGGCACCCGGAGCAAAGTAAAAGGTGGGACTCATGAAAGAATCCGCCGCTCTTCCCACAATGTTTCGGGCCGTAGAAGGTCCAAAAAGCGGCAGCACCACATAGGGCCCTGTTGGAATACCGAAGGAACCCAGAGCCTGATCAAAGTCTTCGTTAACGTCTTCGATGTGATATTCTTCACCGGCCACATCGGCCAGCCCACCTATCCCGAATGTTGTGTTGATCAAGGTTCGCGCCAGAACTCGACCGGACTTCTCAAAATCCAACTGGAGCAAACTGCTGACAAGCTTGACAGGCGCCATGGCATTGGAAAACACATTTTTTATACCAATACGAAGGTTTTCATGCACTGTGTCTCTATATCCCCTGGCCACCGGCTCCAGCACATTGTCATAAATGGTTTCATTCACGCCAAACATCCAGCGGTTATAGCCTTCAAGAGGGTCTGTCAAAATGGGGATATCCTTAGCATTTCCTGCAAAAGGATCTTCCAGGTCTTCGTAGGTCTGTGAATCCTGAGAAGACCTTAAGGTTCCCTGGGCTGTCTCGATAGATGAAGAGTCTCCCCCCTTATACCGGGGCATACTCTTTTCAAGTTTTATGGTTACTTCAGAGGTTTGCGCGAAAACATTGTCACCCACATCGGCAACAAAATTCGGCACCTGGGAATTTAAATCCTCGGCCCATGAAAAAGAGGAAAACAAAAACAACAAAAAGAACCCAGTGAGCAAAAAGCCCCTGCCTGATTTTATAAATTCATTGATCCACATATCTTACAGAAACCCGAGTTTGTTAGAGCGTCCTTTTATAAGATAAAAACTCTCGAATACGCACTTGCTATTATAACAAATAACTCTTAATAAAACACTAGTCCTTTAAAAATTGACCTGCATTATCGGCGCTGGGAATTTTGACGCTCATCCCCCGTTCAAGACAGAAATGCATTTACTGTGCCAACTATCAAGTAGTCACTCTAAAGCGCAAAACATTTCAAGGTTTTTTGGTGGGTTCTGGGAAAATCTTGGATAATCGGTCTACAGAGCTCTTTTGCAGGGAAACATTATTGGCACGGGCTTTATGAACCATTTCCCAGGCACGCTCATATTTCGTTTGTTTATATAGAACGTCAATCATGATTGCATAAGCCTGACTATTAAACCGATTCAACACCAGGCTCTCTTCCAGTTTGGCGACAGCTTCCTCCAACTTTTCCAAGGCACTCAGGGAAGCCCCCCAGTAGGCGTAAGCGTTGCTGTGTTCGGGATTGATCTCCAGCACTATCCGGTAGTGACCAATGGCATCTTCAAACTTTTTATCCATTGCCAGGGTCAATCCCCAGTACAAATGTGCTTTCTCGTCGGTGGGATCTTTTTTTGCGGCGAGGACAAAATGTTCGATGGCTTCCGCCCTCTTATCTATCTTAACCAGAGAAATCCCCCACCAGGTTTGGATTTGAGCATGGTCTGGATTTCTTTCGCCAGCTTTTCGAGCTACATCCACAGCTTCCTGATATTTACCCAGCGCGTTCAGCTCACGAACTAATTTGATCGGATCAATTTGAACCGTTTTTGCTTCTATTTTCTTTTGTTCTTCAACCGCTGCCTGGGATGCTGTTTCTGCATTCTCGCGGGCTTCCTCCATCTTGCCTTTGGCGGCAAGCGCGATAAAACCTACAACAATGACGACAATACAAAAGTACCACAGAGCTTTAATTTTTCCGGGCATTGGATTTTCAATTCTGGTTACTGGGAAATTTTTCCGGCAGGGTCATCGACCAAGAGGAAAATCGAGTATACCAGTTTTCCGTTTAAAGTTTATTTAATATTTTTTCCGCGCCCGGCTGAAGGTTCTCATAACCCGGCCGCAATGGAGCCAACTGCAAAAATGTCTGTAAATGCTGTCTGGCCAACCCTGGATTCCAGCCTTGATACTGGACTCCCAGATAATAATGAGCCGGTGGAAAAGTTGGATCCCATTCTAATGATTTCTTAAACTCCTGAATGGCTTTTTCGGGTTCCTTTTTAAAAGCATACGCCAGCCCAAGGTACAGGCTCACTTCCTGATCTCCTCCATACCACTTTAATGTATCACGCAAAACCTCGATAGCTTTGTCAGGTTGCCCGGAAAACACATAGAGCCGAGCCAGACCGGTCGAGCCAAACACATAAAACGGGTTGATCGCAAGAGTTTTTCGATAGGCGGACTCGGCCTGATCCACCAACTTGAGTTCAAGAAAAATATTCGCCATATTGTAATAAGTCATCACATGTTCGGGATCAAGCTCCAGGATCTTCTCGTAGCTTTTAAGAGCCCCATTGATGTCGCCGACATTAAACTCATCCAGAGCCTGGTCCAAAAGCCTCTCCAGCCCGGCCTTCTTCTTAATATCTTCAATCTGGCTTTCAGACCTTTGCAACTTTTCAAGTTTTTCCACCACATTTTTCTGAACATCTGGATCGGTTTGTGAAAACTTGACGAACTCCGGCTCCAGTTTGATAAAGGGAGTCAATTGCCTGACCAAAACCGCCCGCTCATCTTTATAAACATATTCTGGCGCGTTGAACTCGAGCAGGGAATTGTCATCCGTGTGTAAGGGTGCCAAGGCACTAAACTCCTGCAATTTTTCCCGCGACATAATCATCAGGCTCAATAGATCCGGGACATTGTTGATACCGATCCGGCGCAAATCGCGCCCCACAACCTTGTTCGATAAATATTGCTGGGCTTTTTCATAAGACAAGCCGTATTCCTTTTCAGACCCGATCAACAGATAATCGTCGCCCGCTATCGATTCCCACATGCTCACAAATGGGAATTCCAGGCTGAAGGACCGGACTATCGATTTAAAACTCTCCGGCGACATGTTGGTATGAACCCAGATGCAGGCCACCCCGCCCGGATTCAACCGCTTCTTCAGCAATTCGAAAAAGTTCACGGTGAATAAAGCCCCAACCCCCGAAATCCAGGGGTTGGAAGGTTCCGAGACGATCACATCGTAGGTGGCGTCAGACAGGGCTATATGATTGCGACCATCTTCGAGCCTCTGGGTCACTCTCTTGTCATCCAGAGCATGGTGATTGAAGGGATCAAAAAACCGCGAACCCTCAATGACCGAAGGGGAAATCTCGACCAACTTGATCTCTTTAACCGGAAACTGTGTCACTGCACCCAGGGTGATCCCACTGCCCTGACCGATCACCAGAGCCGATTTTGGGTCAGGATGAAACAGCATGGGAAGATAGCCGGAAAGCAATTGTGTTCTCATATCAAGAGCCAGAGAGGCATCGGTCTTTCCATTCACACGCAGGAAAATATTCCCCGACACGGAAAGTTCAGTGGTCACCGTGGTGTGCATCCCCTCCTTAAAGAAGAGGATTTTGTTTTTCTTCAACTCCGCTTCTTTAAGATCCGCAATACGGTAAGGCATGAAGGAGCCGCTGGAAATGACAGACTTGTCCCAGGGGCCAATCGATTGTGCCGCCAATATAGAGAACATCAAAATCGCCGGCAGAACATAGATCTTCACGTTCAAGCTAAACCGGGCACCAAAGGCAAGGATCGCTATTCCCAGCAGAACATTCAGAAACACCGCGCTTATGAGTGTGGTCTGCAATCCCAATCCCGGTATCAAAATGAACCCGGCCACAAAGGACCCCACAATAGCGCCAATGGTGTTGCAGGCATAGGCCCGACCCACATGGCGACCCAGTGTTTCCAACTTGCGCGCCATCAGCTTAATGACCAGAGGAAACTGGGCTCCCATAAAAAAGGTCGGGACAAAAATTAAGGCAAAAATGATGGCGAAATTCGCCAGTTGGACCGACTCAAATTGTAGCCCCCAGTTCTCATAAATCCAACGATTAGCGAAAGGGACATAGCCGAACAAAGGAATAATTGACAGAGAAAATAACCCAATTATTACTTGAGTTATGCCGTATATCCTCATGATACTACTAAACCTGTGAAGAAGTCGGGAGAAGCTCGCCGTCCCCAAAGCCAGCCCCAATATGAAGACGCTCAGAATCAGGCTGAAGGCATAAACGGAGGAGCCCAGCAAAAGCGATAAAATACGGTTCCAGGCGACCTGATAAACCAAGGCCACCATGCCCGAAAGTCCGAAACTCAAGAGGATCAACTTTTCTCTTTTATCCAAAGGCGGGAGGGAGTAGCGCTGTGGTTCATCGTGGCCTTTTTCTTTGAGCGGAGGCCGAAAGACCAAGAAAATGACAGCAGAAATAACGAGGTTCAACAGGGCCGCCATCCAAATGGTGGATTGAACCCCCCAAAGCCGCATGAAAATAAACGCCGATGCCCAAGCGCCAAAAACCGCGCCAAGGGTATTTATGGAATACAAGGTGCCCACATCTTTTCCGATATGAGCCTCATCTTTTGAAACAAATTTGCTGAGCACTGGCAGGGTCGCGCCCATGAACGTGGCGGGAACGATTAAAATGGCGACACAAACCAGAAACCGGGCCAGACTGGCCTGGGTATAAGAATCCCCTAAATTGAGATAGATCCACTTGAAGATTGGGAAAGCAACATCAATCAGACTGGGAATGAGCAGGCAATACAAACCGATTCCCGCTTCCAGAAAGGCATAGGCGGTTAAGGGATTGAACCTCCTGTCAATCATTTTACCCCCGGCATAGCTGCCGAGAGCCAGTCCTCCCATGAATGCGGTCAGGACGGTGGTAATGGAATAGTGGGTGTTGCCCATCACCAGTGTGAGCAAACGCGTCCACACCACTTCGTAGATCAGGCCGGTCGCACCGGAAACGAAGAAAAACAGGAAGATCCAGATACGGGGCGGAGTTTTCAGCAAGATATCTCCACTAGAAACGAATCAAAAAAAGGTCGCGGTTTCTTACTTGGGGTTTTTCGAGCGGCCGCAGCGAAAGCCCAGAATTCCATCCTTTCTTCCGGGTGATGCGGCGAAACGTTTGGCGGTGCGGATATCCACACTTCGGGCATCCCAGGAACCACCACGGAATACACGGTTTTCTTTGTTCTCAGGACCAGGGGGATTCATCATCGGCGCGTTTTTATAATAGAACTGGTCGTAGAAATCATCGACCCACTCCGAAACGTTGCCCGCCATATCATGAACTCCATAAACGCTACGCCCCATCGGATAACTCCCCACCGGCCCCATGTAGGCATACCCATCACCTGTGCCCGCGAAGTTAGCACGATCGGGGAGAACCTTGTTGCCCCAGGGAAACTCCAGCCCGTGCGTGCCTCGCGCCGCTTTCTCCCACTCCGCTTCCTTCAAAAGCCTCTTACCGGCCCAGGTGCAATAGTTGACCGCATCGTTCCAGGAAACTCCAACAACAGCATGACTGGGAACCTTCATCACTGCACCGTCTCCTTGAAAAAATGGGACCGAAGGTTCCACATAATTAGCCGCCTTGCGAAATTTGTTATACGCCTCCACGCTCACCTCAAACTTATCCACGTAAAAAGCATCGAGGTAAATTTCTTGCATGGGTTTTTCGTCAAAACCTCCGGAGTCGGACCCGCGGGAGAAAATACCTTCAGGCACCAAAATCATTTCTCGTCCGTCATCCCCGACCAGAGTTTCGTAGACACTAAAATCCCGGTTATCTGCCACGTCCACATCGTTGGCTTTTTTAGCTATTTGTTGTATTCTCTCATCGTGGTCAATGGATTTTTTTATCTCCCAAACGATGACCATCAAAAAGAGAACGGTGATCGCGAAGCAGGCTATAATCGCAATCATTAGATTCTTGTCACGCATATTTTTTTGATCCCGGGAATATAAAGCGATAAATTTTTCAAAGAGATGATTATAATTTAAACAGTGATTAAAGCAACGTTATTTTCCCCACCCTCTAGCGAGGTAGGCAAATAGCAATAGCTCGTTAAGCCGAGACAGTTCCTTGCTGACCAGAAAGAGCGATTGCAAGTTACCGGCGGAGTTACTCCGCCCCCATACCCGGAAGCCTTCTTAACCATAAGGCCCTTACAGCCATGAATTTACTGGAAGTTAAAGATGCGGCATTGTCCTTCATGAAACCCGCGAAGGCCGAAGTTTTAAAATGGTATCGTGGGCAGTTTTCCGTCGATCTGAAAGATGATCAGAGTCCGGTCACCATCGCCGACCGCAATGCCGAAGAGATTCTGCGCAAAAAAATTTCCCAGCACTTTCCCGAACACGGAATCATCGGCGAAGAATTCGGCAGTCACAAACCAGATGCCGAATGGGTCTGGACCATTGACCCGGTAGATGGAACCCGGTCATTCGTGAGAGGGCTGCCCCTTTTCGCCTCCATGATAGCCCTTCTGCACAAGGGCGAACCGGTGCTCGGCATTATCGAATTACCAGCTCTGGGTGAAACGGCCTGGGCCGTAAAAGGAAAAGGCGCCTTCTCAAATGGCAAGCCTCTCAAGGTTTCTTCACGACCCCGCCTGAAAGGAGCCTTTGTCGCGGTCGCCGACCATTATTGTTTTCGCAGTGAAAAATGCACCTTCCTGTACAACCGCCTGAACCAGGAAGCCGGGATCGTGCGAACTTACCCGGATGCCTTTGGTCACTTAATGGCAATACGCGGAGTCGTGGATGTGATGGTCGACCCTCTTGCCAAAATATGGGACTACGCGCCCTGCAAAATACTGGTGCAGGAGGCCGGCGGTCGATTCGCAAATTTTTCTGGGAACAAAGCCAGCATTGAAGAAGGAACCGCCGTGGTGGGAAATTCTAAACTTGTCCAACAAGTTAGAAAAATAGTCGCAGACCACTAGCCGTGGCTGCTAGCCGCTGGAGCAGTAGGTAAGAACATCTTGAGCCTAGTCAACTCTTTGCCAGCCAGCAAAAGTTATTGCCCATTACTACCGGGCGTTGCCCGGCGCCCAGTGGTGGTTAAATAGGTTGGCGTCCAGAAAAGCCGGTATCCAGACCATGCCAGAAGCGTATCTCTTTTTCAGGCATCCGCCAGCAAAGATAAACTTCACGGCCTTCCCGGATAGAGGGGAAATCCACCAAGCCCTCGCGAATTCCCTTGATCTCACACCCCACCGATTCGATTTCTTGGATCAAGTGGTTATATTTCAAAACCACATTCAGGTAACCGGTTCCCTCCTCGCTTCCGCCATTCCATTTGGCCTTTTCCCGCGCATTGCGGATATCGGGGAAATCTCGATTCATTGAACCTGATAACTTTTGAATTTCAGGAACCCAGTCCAGCAGTTGCGGGACAAGGGCATTGGCTTCTTCCAACGTAAAAAGTTTTTTTGAAGGCATTAATAAAGTTTCTAATTTGAGTTGTTAGTCGGTCGCTGCGTCACTTTTTTCATTATACGAATTTGAAACTATTAATCCAGTTTTCCATTCAACCAGAATAATTCACCATCAATCCCGTATCCCAACAAACCAAAACTAAAATTCGTTTATTTCAAAAGGAACGCAAATCAAAGGATAGCAGCCCTAAATTTCCTTTTTTTTCAAGGGTTTATTAAGAAAATCAGGAGCATTATAAAATTAATTCTGGCGGGGGCTCAGCCCGTCCACAACAAGAGCCGATTTTTTATTGACAAACGGCCAATAAGGTTATAAATTCTGAACTCTATTGAGTTCATATCCCTATCAAGCGCGTAGGTGAAATGATCAATGCGCATAGGATATCAAGGAATTTATTATTAAGTTGGCTCTTCTAGCAAGAGTCGATTCGTTTTGTTTGGCAGTGTAGTTCAGTTTAGAGGTTTTATTTCCAATCATCAGTTGGGGAGGCACGTAATGAAAAAGGCAATTCTTTTTGTAGCAGTAAGCGCATTTGTAGGGTTCATGTCAATGGGTTCCGTTGTTGTGGCCGATGACGTTGTTCCTGGGTCTTATGGACAGCATGACCAGAGCGTTATGGGTGTTGGACAAACCATGATGCAGATGGGTTCCCATGCCAGAACTCTGACCAATGCCACCAACCTGGCTTCTGGAGCGGGTAGCTCACGCGCTAATTCAAACACAGGAGCATCTGGTGGTGACTTCCAATTCGGCTCTTCCCAGACTGAGCAGTCTTGGAAGGCAGCAAGAACGATTGAAGATGCAGGCGTTGTTGTTGGCTTGGTGCCCGGTGACTGTCGTGGCGACAACTCTGACGACTCTTATCGCAAGGCGATGAATCAGAATCGTAACGGTTATATGAAGGAGCCTCTGGTTTCTCAGTCTCAATGTGCTGAGTATCATCCAACTCTTCAGCAGTAATTTTTTAGATCCAAGATCAAGGGTCACCTCTTCAAGAGGATAAAGCCGGTAGGGCAAATTGCCTTACCGGCTTTTTTTTGCATATTAATTGCTGATTCGATTAGAATTCGAGGTCACTACCATTCTGGTTTTACCTCTATGCCCAATAAAAGCAGATCTCTTCCGCTGAAACCCACCCTCTTTCTGATTTACCTGTTGCCTGCTTTACTCAACCTATCCCCATCCAGCTCGTGGGCCATGGAAAGGGTTTCCCTTAAAACTCATCCCGATACCGGAATTGTCATTGCCAATCCCATGGAAATAGAAAAGCTTCCAAACAAAAAAACCTATCAGGTCAACCACGAGGCATTCACCCTGCAGTTTTTTTTCAACGAAAAAGACATATTCGGCATCATCCTCAAAAGAGACAAAAGCCGCCCCATTCACTTTCGCTGGTGCTTTCTTAGAAACTGCGAGGAAACCCAGTATGATTACCATAAAATCATCGCTCAGCCCCTCAGCCCTCCTTTCGAGCAAGGCTTCTTCACCATCCCCAACCCTTTTTACCTGCCTTACAGCTTCCAGGGGTTAGAGTTCTCCTCTCCCAAGTGATCAGCTTCGACCGTACAGAAAAAAATATCAAGACCCGTACCCCAAAATATCATAGTCAAAACACCTAGACATAAAATATCAGATATCTAAAAATAGATTGTGCCGTCTATATTATTTGGAACTCAAAAAAAACAACAGTAAGCGATACAGCATGCCTAGGGAAAGACTAACGCCTATGCAAAAAAAAGCATTCACCTTATAGCCCAACAAAAAACAAATCGTTAGTATTAGGAAGTTTTTATTCCAATTTCATCCTGTAGGGGAGGAAGTAATGAAGAAAGCAATTTTGTTCGTAGCAGTATGTGCATTTGTTGGGTTCACAGCATTGAGTGCCAGTGCTGATGACATGGTTCCTGGCGCTAACTATCAGGGGCAAGTTGATATCAGTGTAATGGGTGTTGGACAAACCATGATGCAAATGGGAGCTCGAGATAGAGTTTTGACCAACGCAGTCAACCTGTCTTCTGGCGCGGGAACATCCCGAGCCATCTCTGGTGTAAAACAGGACTACCAATTCGGCTCTTCTCAGACCGAACAGTCTTGGAAGCAGTGGAGATCTGTAGAAGATGCTGGTGTTGTTGTTGGACTGGTTCCCGGTGACTGTCGTGGCGACAACTCTGATGACTCTTATCGCAAGGCGATGAATCAGAATCGTAACGGTTATATGAAGGAGCCTCTGATTTCTCAGGCTGACTGCCAAATCGACCACAAGACCTATCAGCAATAAAAAAGTTTTTATCCTCTTTTAAGAGGATAAAGCCGGTAAGGCCTTCGCCTTACCGGCTTTTTTTTTACCTAACCCACACATCCCCAACGAGAAGCCCTTCTCTGCCCAAGCGGTATTCTGTTATAATCACTCTAAAATGATCATCAACTTTTACGAGGCTCACCATGTCCCGATTCATAGACAATGGAAACGATACCGTCACAGATAACCAAACCGGCCTGATCTGGTTTAAGAAAGATTCACGACAGTTGACGGGCAAATGGATTCACCTGGAAAAAGCCATTAAATTTGCCGAAGAAAAAAACGTGGAAAACTTTGGGGGTTTTAACGACTGGAGGGTTCCGAAGCTGGAAGATGTTAAAACTATTTTTGATAAAAGTTTTAGCCAACGGGATTTTGGAAACAATGAAATTCATATCCCCGCTGAGTTCGAGCCCAAAGGCGCAGACTGCACCTGGACCGACACCGTCAATGGTGAGCGCGCCATGATGTTCAGTCTGGTCAAAGGCCGTTCCAGTTGGATCAATAAATTTGGGGAAGGCCCCTTTGCGGTCCGGCTGGTACGCGGCACCGAAAAAGACGGTTCCTGACCTACCCTTTAGAGCTGGTGAAGGTGCTGGCGAAAAGCCAGACCGCCGTGATTACCAGGAGCATGGAAAATATGCGTTTGTAATTCTGGTCCGACAGGTGTTGCAACAAGTGAGGTCCGATTTGCGCGCCGACAACCCCTCCCAAAGCCATAACCAGTCCTGTTTTAATGTCGATATTTCCTAATCGGTAATGCGCCAGAACAGAAGATATCGCCACCATTAAAATAAAAACAAAAGATGTACCTACCGCCAGCTTAGCCTCCCGGCCCAGAAAAATCAGCAAGGGAACCACCAGAAATCCCCCGCCCAGTCCCGATCCTGAAGAAAGAATACCTATGACGAGTCCTGCCAACGCCAATGCGATCAAGTTTTGCCTCCTCTCTCTACCCATTTTTCTTCTAAAAAATCTACCACGCCTGCACCAATGGAGTCTCCCCAGACATTTACAGTGGTTCGGCAACGATCGAGAAACCAGTCGATCGAAAGCAGCATGCCTATTCCCTCCAGAGGAAGCCCTACAGACTGAAGTACCATCACCATGGTGACCAGTCCAGCTTCCGGAATGCCTGCGGCGCCAACGGCGGCCAGCGTTGCGGTGAGAAATATAATCATCTGCTCTCCAAATCCCAGATGAATCCCCAGCATTTGTGCTATGAAAATAGCGGCCACCGATTCATAAAGAGCCGTGCCATCCATATTCACCGTAGCGCCCAGAGGCAGGACGAAAAGTGCTGACTTTCTGGAAACCCGGTTGTTCTCCTCGGCGCATTCGATAGTAATCGGCAAGGTGGCAGAACTGCTCGCCGTTGAAAAAGCCGTGGTCAACGCTGCCGTGACGTTTTTAAAGTATACGAAAGGATTCCTTCGGGTAGTGATATAAAGAATCGTCGGCAACACAACAAGTCCGTGAAGCAGAAGCGCAGAGATAACCGTTGCGGCATATTTTCCGACTTTAGCCAACTCCGCCAGAAACAAGTCTCCCCCTCCAGCGGCTCCCAGCTTGGACGCAATCAACGCGAAAACCCCAAGCGGGGCAAAATACATCAGCAAATGAACGATCTTCATGATCGCGGAGTTGACCGTGTCAAAAAAATCGATCACGCGTTTGCCCGGTTCCCCGAGCGTAGTCAAAACTCCACCGAACACCAGAGAAAACACAATGAGGGGAAGAATTTCCATCTTCACCATCGATTCCACCAGGTTCGGTGAAACAAAAGTTTTTAGAATGTCGGTGATACCGACCGCTTCTTTTCCCGTAACTTTTTCCGGGACATGTTGCACCGTCATCTCAACCGCGATGCCCGGCTCGATGATGTTGACCATCACCAATCCTATCCCCACAGCAATACAAGTGGTGGTCATGAAATATGCGAGTGCGATCAGGCCGGTTTTCCCAACCTTTCTGATATCTCCCAGACCTGCAATGCCAACAATCATTGAGGAAATGATTAACGGCACCACCAACATTTTTAAGGCATCCAGAAACATCTCGCCGATCCACTCCACCGCCAGCATCGCGCTTCCGTACATCCATCCGGAAAAAATTCCCAGAACGATGCCAGCGATCATCAGATATAAAAGCCCATTCGTTTTCATCACGAACACCTTAAAAAAGACAGAATTTCCACCAAACCGATAAACAGGGTTTATAATACAGGGTAACAACGTCTTTGCAAATAACCGAACACCCGGCACCCGACTTAACCGGAGGATAACCATGGCCGAAACAGTCAAGCTCACCTATCAGGGAAAAACCTACGAGTTCCCGGTTCTGGAAGGGACCTGCGGAGAACAAGCTATAGACATCTCCACTTTAAGGAATACCACAGGACTGATTACTTTTGATCCCGGGTTTATGAGTACCGGCTCCTGCCAGAGCAAGATCACCTATCTCGATGGTGAGAAAGGGATTCTGCTGTACAGGGGTTATCCCATCGAGCAAATCGCCGAGAAAAGTTCCTTTATAGAAACAGCTTGTCTGCTCATATATGGTGAACTCCCCACCCGCGAGCAACTCGACTACTTTCAGTACCACTTGGTGCACCATTCCATGGTTCATGAATCCATTAAGAATCTCTATGATGGATTCCCCAACAACCCGCATCCGATGGCGGTGTGCAGTACAGTCGTCGGCTCTCTTGCAACATTTTACCAAAATGAACTGGACGTAAGAAACGAGCGAGAGGTGGAAATCGCCATACACAGACTGATGGCGAAACTTCCTACCATCGCCGCATACAGTTATAAAAAATCCATTGGTCAGCCCTTTCAATATCCTGACAATACTCTGGGCTATTCCGCAAACTTTTTGAAAATGATGTTTTCCCTTCCTTGCGAACCCTATGAAGTTGATGAAGACGCAGCCAAAGTTCTGGATGTCCTATTGATTCTGCACGCCGACCACGAACAAAATTGCTCCACCAGCACCGTCCGTCTGGTCGGAAGTTCAATGTGCAATCTGTTTGCATCGGTGTCTTCTGCTATTTATGCCTTGTGGGGCCCTCTTCACGGCGGAGCTAACCAGGCCGTCATTGAAATGCTGCAAAGCATTCATGAAGATGGCGGCGATGTTAATAAGTACGTGCAAAAGGCCAAAGATCCCAACGATTCTTTTCGTCTGATGGGATTCGGACACCGGGTTTATAAAAACTTTGACCCTCGTAGCCGTATCATCAAAAAACTGGCAGATAAAATTTTCAGCAAACAGGGAACTCCTGAGCCGCTTCTTGAAATCGCGCTAAAGCTGGAAGAAATCGCCATCAAGGACGATTACTTTATTGAGAAAAAACTTTACCCCAATGTAGATTTTTATTCGGGCTTGATTTATAGAGCCCTGAACATTCCCGTCAATATGTTTCCGGTGATGTTCGCGATGGGCCGGTTACCAGGCTGGATCGCCCAGTGGAAAGAGCTTCAAGAGGACGAACAGTTTAGAATTGGTCGTCCGCGACAAGTGTATACGGGTTCCGCTGAAAGAGATTATGTCCCGATGGGAAAAAGAAAAGGGTAAAACAGATACGCTTGAATCAGGCAGGCTCAATGGTGCAGGTGAAAGGAAATTCTTCCATCGCCGCCGCCATATGCACTTGCTCTACTTTAAACTCCGCTTGTTCCAGAGGCAAGGTGGCAACATGACCGGCGCCTTGAAGATGAATTTCATACATCAATTTTTCTGCGGTCGAATAATCTTTGCTGAACAGTTTGACGAGGACTCGAATGACGAATTCCATTGTCGTAACATTATCGTCCCACATTATAATTTTATATAACGGGAGATAGGCCTTACGGGTTTCCCCTTCAAACTCTTCGACAATTTCCGGAGATAAAGGTAATGTTTCTACTGACATAATACAAAATCGTCCCCAAAGGGCTAGTGGATAAAAAAACTAATCATTTATAATATTAAAATAATACCTTAAAAAAAACAATTTTTTTCATTTTTTCTTCATAAATCCATGAGTTTTAAGCGCCTACAGCCTCAACCTCTTGTCCTGGTTTGCATTGTCGGGCTGATATTTCTCTCCCTCACCGCCCAAGCCCTGGAAACAAAATTAGCAGAACCAATAACACTGGGCGAATACAAAAACTTCCTCCCGGCGGGGAAGATAACCCGGTTTTCCGGAGAAACCCTGTATTACGACATCAGTTTCCTGTGGTTTGAAAATGCTGCCTCGGCTAAAGTGAGCTTTTTTGAGGAACATGGAAAATATTTTTCAGCACTGGAGGCCAGCACCAAAGGCTTTATCGGTTTTTTCACCGCGTACCGCAAACATTTTTACAAGACAGAATTTGAAATTATTGATAACGGGAAAAAACTCCGTCCTAAAACATTCCTGCGACAGGTGACGATTGCGAGCAATGCAGAAATCACCCGGCATAAATTCGATTATTCTCGTCGATTGCATACTTGGGAAAAATTCTTGAATGAGGAAAAAATCGAAACCGGGCAAGACGAAATTCCTGCCAACGGTGCCTTCAACGATATTCTCACCTCTTTCTACAATGTACGAAACAGCGTTTACGGAAAGTTGGAAAAGGGAAGGAAATTTATCATCAAAACCATCCCGGAAAAGGGCCATGATGAAATCTCCGTTCACATCTGGTCGGAACAGGATCAGGAAAGTTTCAGAGTCGAAGAGGGACGGGGGAAAAGAGATGAAATGTTGGTCAACATCATTGTGCCAAAAGAAATTTTCAAAACAGAAACCGGAGAACTGATGGCCTGGTCCTCCAAACATTTTATTCCGATTGAAACCACCGTCAAAGACTATATTTTATTGGGCGACCTGCAAGCCCGATTCACCCACCGGGAAGTTCAACCACATATTAAGCCAAGATAACTCAGCAGCAATAAGCTATCCAGCGTCACGCTGGCGGCTGGTGATTAAACATCAAACGCGGGGACAGGCGGATCCTGCCAGATATTCACCTCTGTCGACTCATCCAAAGTGATCGCGCCAAACTGGACGGTATAGGGCTTCTCGTTTTCACAATCATACTCGACAGAAATTTTTTCTATCTCCCATTTGCCGGACTCCGGCCCAATCAGGGTTAGGCTGTGAGCAAAACTGTTCACCTCAAAGTTTCCCTCAAAATTCTTTCCGGGCTCTGCCGACCCCGACACATTTTGAAATTCCATTTTATGGTTATTGAAATTAAAATGGACAGGCTCAGACATTCCCTGCTGACCGGTTTGCACAGTGACTTTAAAAGTATTGACTTTGGGCATGGTTCACCTCAGGAAAAAAACGGATTTAAACCCGCTGTGTGGTCGGTTTCATCGAAAATTGCGCCCACCTTGGGCACGGCCTTTCTAAAAGAAGTATGAATGCCCTGCTTGAGGGTCAAATCGGCGGCACTGCACCCTTGGCACCCTCCCCCCATTTGTATGGTGACAGAATTCCCCCTAACAGCCATCAGGGCGATGTTGCCGCCATGTCCGGCTACCCCCGGATTCACTTCGACATCAATCACTTTTTGAATGCCTTCACGAATTTCATCTTCTGAAGGCATATCTGCAATAATTTTTTCAGCGATAAGGCCTTCACCTGCCTCCAGCGCTCCCCGGATCGCCGCCCCAACTTCTTTAGCCAAAGAAACCCAGTCGACCAGAGTTTTATCTTTGCGGGTGATGGTCACGGTGCATTCACACACCAATACGGTTTCCACATCTTCCAGACAAAAAAGAGCTTCTGCAAGGGCAGATTCCGCCGCGCTTTCGAAATCAACAAAATACCAGGAGTGCCCATTCATCAAAGAACGGTTAACGGTGAAAAGACATTGATCACCCGTTGGCGAAGGTTGCGCCTTGATTAAAACTGCATCGGAATTTTCAGGAAAAATACTCTCAGAAATAGCCGGAATCTGAAGAACCCGGCGAACATCAGGAAAGCTCGGTGCAGGCTCTGTTTCAGGTTCTGAAAATTCTTCAGCCACTGGACTACTTTCAGTCTCTTCGACCACTGCCGGTGACTCGGGCTCCACATCCTGTTTCATGCCCGAAAAAATACGTTTTATAAAATTCAATGGATTATCTCCTATCCAAGTCAGTAGTGTTGCGAATACACAATAACGCCCTATTCTTCATATAGATGCCAGAATCAGAAAAAAGTCGCAGATTCTACGGCAAATTTTCCCCTGAAAAGGCGACCCAGCCCTTTAACCTTGCTCCTCTACGTCCTTAGCCCTGCCTCAAATGCCTTTCCCGCAGGTGCTCAGACATCCCTGAGTGAGACAATGATTTCAAGTTTTCTATGATTACATATTATTTTCCTGCATCTCACAAAGTTGCACTATCCCTGAACTCAGGTGAACGTTCATACCAGTTACGGGTTCCATTGACCAAGCGAACTACCGACAACATTACGGGAACCTCCACTAAAACTCCCACAACAGTGGCCAGTGCAGCTCCAGACTCAAATCCAAAAAGGCTGATAGCCGTTGCTACCGCCAGTTCAAAAAAGTTACTCGCTCCAATAAGAGCGGAAGGGCCAGCCACACAATGTGCCACCCCAAGTTTGCGGTTCAATAAGTATGCCAGCCCAGAGTTTAAATACACTTGGATAAGAATAGGAACAGCGAGCAGGACAATCACCATGGGCTGAGAAAGAATCTGATCTCCCTGAAAACCAAATAACAACACCAATGTAGCTAAAAGAGCTGTAAGGGAAAATGGGTTTAAAGTTTGAATAGTTCTTTGCAAAGCGGGTTCCCCGCCTTTTTTTAACAGACCTACCCTCCAGATTTGAGCAGCAAAAACTGGAACCACGATATATAACACCACAGATAAAAATAGTGTCTCCCACGGGACAATAATGGAGGAGAGTCCAAGTAAAAAACCAACGATAGGCGCAAAAGCAAAAATCATGATTACATCGTTTAGAGCTACTTGGCTTAAGGTGAAATTGGGCTCACCGTTACTCAAGTTGCTCCACACAAACACCATGGCGGTACATGGTGCAGCTGCCAGGATAATTAAACCTGCAATGTAGGAATCAATTTGATCAGCCGGCAAATAGGGTGCAAACAGATGAGAGATAAATAACCAAGCCAAGACAGCCATGGAAAAGGGTTTGATAGCCCAATTGATAAACACCGTGACGCCTATTCCCTTCCAATGAGAGCGCACCTTGTGTAGAACCTGAAAATCCACTTTTAAAAGCATTGGAATTATCATCAACCAAATCAAGACAGCAACTGGAATGTTGACTTTGAATATCTCAGCATGACCAATAACCTGAAAAAAACCTGGAATGAAATAACCAAGGCCAATTCCCACAACAATGCAAAGAAATACCCAGAAAGTCAGATATTTTTCAAAGAACCCTAAACCGACCAGGTTGTTTTGTGTATCAGAGGTACTGCATTTTAAACTCATCCTGATTTTTGATCCTTAATTCGTGAATTAGAGGTAGCGATCACACCTGAAAAGCGTTTTCGAGGTGTTCGATTTTCCATGAATCAGAGGGGTCCGCCGTCAGGGCCACCACATCGAATTGCATCGGTCTGTCCGTGATTCTCTTTCGGGCCAGAAAGCTCCGGGCAGTCTGGATAATCTTTTCTGTTTAGCAGGATTCAAGGCCTCAAAGGGATGACCAAACTCGTGGTCCGAGCGCGCCTTGACTTCAATAAAAACGATCAACCCGGCCTTCTCGGCAATGATATCTATTCCCCCCACTTTCGAACGAAAGTTTTTTTCAAGAATACGATAGCCTTTCTTTTTCAAAAAGGCTATCGCGGCCGACTCACCTTCACGGCCAAATTGTAATCGCTTCTGAGTCACGGAGTACCTCCTCCACTCGGCGTGGGGGCAAATAGCAAAAACTCATTGAGCCGAGGACACGGTTGCTTGCCAAAAAAAGTTATTGCTCATTGAGTCCAGCGTCACGCTGGTCAGTGGGCGGTGTTCCAGTTTTTTCCCCAGCCTATATCCACAACCAGAGGGACTTTAAGGGGCAACACCTGTTCCATTTCCTGTTTGACCAGGGCCCGCATTTCCTGTTCCTCTTCTTCCGGGCATTCAAACACTAGTTCATCGTGGACTTGCAAGATCATTCTGGATTTTAATTTTTTCTTGCTGATTTTTTTCGCCAATTGAATCATCGCCAGCTTGATCAGGTCCGCCGCGCTTCCCTGCACCGGCGAGTTGATCGCAACTCTCTCTGCCGACTCGCGTACCTGCCGGTTCTGGCTTTTGAGATCCGGTAGATAGCGTTTTCGGTTCATAATCGTCATGGTGTAACCGGTTTCTCTGGCTTGCGCCACAGTCTCTTCCATATAAACTTTGACATTTTTATAAATCGCAAAATATTGATCGATGAATTTTTTGGCGTCCTTGGGGAAAATTTTCAACTGCCTGGACAAACCGAAAGCGCTCAAGCCATAAACAATGCCAAAGTTCACCGCCTTGGCCATTCTGCGGGCTTCCGCATCCAGACGATCCGGGGAAGTTCCGAATATTTCACAAGCGGTACGGGTGTGGATGTCTTCACCCATTTGAAACGCATCCATCAAAGCCTCATCCTCAGAAAGATGGGCCAGGACGCGCAACTCCACTTGCGAGTAGTCTGCCGAAAGCAGATGGTTATCGCCTTCGGCGATAAATGCTTTTCTTATTTCACGCCCCATTTCGGTACGGATAGGAATGTTCTGCAGGTTCGGGTTACTGCTACTCAACCTGCCGGTCGCCGCTACAGTCTGGTTAAACGAGGTGTGTACCCTTCCTGTTTTACTGAATATGTCCTCCTGCAAAGCATCGACGTAAGTGGACTTGAGCTTACCCAACTGCCGATAGGCCAATACCACATCAGGAAGCTCGTGCTCGGCCGCCAATTGCTCCAACACCGAGATATCGGTGGAATAACCACTCTTGGTTTTCTTGACGGTTGGCAACCCCAGCTTTTCGAACAGAATCACCGAAAGCTGTTTCGGTGAATTGATATTGAACTCCTCCCCGGCGATGGAATAGATTTGCTTCACATGCTCCTCAATCTTTTTCTGTATAATTTTAGAAAGATTTTGCAGATGACTTTTATCGAGTTTCATCCCATGAATCTCCATCTCCGCCAGAACTTCTATGAGAGGTAGCTCCAACTCCTGAAAAAGTTTCAGATCATCGCCGTTTAAAAGAGGGGAAAGTTTTTCATACAAACGCCAGGTGATGTCCGCGTCTTCCGCTGCATACTCGGTGGCACGCTCAACATCCACTTCATCAAACCCTATCTCCTTGGATGCGGTGCCCACCACCTCTTTATATTTGATGGTGGTGTGGTCCAGGTAGTCCCGGGCCAGATCGTCCATATTGTGTCTTCTGCCGGATGGAGTCAAAATATAGGAGGCCAGCATGGTGTCGAAGGCAACTCCCTGCAGGTTGATCCCTTCATTCCTCAACACGATTAAATCGTATTTGATATTCTGCCCGACTTTTTTAAGTTGCGGATCTTCGAGTAACGGTTTGAGTTTCTGCAAAACCAAATCAAGGTTCAATTGGTCGGGAACCCCCAGATAGCGATGCGCTAGTGGGATGTAGCAGGCCACCCCTTCTTCACAGGATAGCGATATCCCGACGACCCGAGCTTGTACCGGATGCAGGCTGGTGGTTTCCAGATCAATCGCAAAAATTTTTGCTTTCTTTAGTTGTTTGATCCATCTCTCTAAATCGGTCTCGGTAAGTATAGCTTCATAACGGCTCTCAACCTTTGGCGAACTCTCACCGGGGTCAGAACTCTCTTCCAGTTCCCCGAGCAAGGAGGAAAACTCAAATTCAGAAAACAATTTTCTCAACTCCACATTATCAGGAGATTTAAACTTAAGGTCTTCCAGGTCGCCTTCCAGTTCCATCGATGTGTCAATGGTCACCAGTTGCCGACTGAGCAAGGCCATCTCCTTATCCTGAACCAGTTTTTCTTTGAGTTTTGCCTTGTCCACTTCATCGATGCGTTCATACAACTCCTTGATCGAACCGAATTTGCGGATGAGCTCCGATGCGGTTTTGGGTCCGACTCCTTTCACACCGGGAATGTGGTCGCTGGAGTCGCCCATCAATCCCATCACATCGATCACCCGGTCGGGAGTCACACCAAATTTTTCTTCCACTTCCTCAACGCCAAACCATTTATTTTTCATGGTATCGAGCATGCGGATATCAGGGCCGATCAACTGCATCATATCCTTATCCCCACTGACGATGACCACCCGGAAACCCGCCTTTGCCGCCTTTTTTGCCAGCGTCCCGATGATGTCATCGGCCTCAAAACCAGGAACCCTTACACCATGAATATTATAGGCCTGCACCAGTGGCTCAAAATAGGGAAATTGTTTTGCCAGATCTTCAGGAGGTGCTTCCCGGTTGGCTTTGTAGTCCGTATACATCTTGTGACGAAAGGTCTTTTCCTTACTGTCGAAAGCCACCGTCAGATAATCGGGCTTCTCATCCTTCACCACCTTTTGTAACATATTGATGAACCCGTACAGGGCATTGGTGGGAAATCCTTTAGATGTGGACAAAAATTGCCGGATGCCAAAATAGGCCCGAAAAATGTAAGAAGAACCGTCTATCAGATAGAGGGATTTAGCTTTGCTCATGACTACCCCTTAAGTGTGAAAATGCTGACCAAGTATAAAGTCGTGGCTTTACCGTGTCTAATTAATTGTGGTATCATGAAAGCTTCTTCTGATTATGAACTAATTGAATTAAAAGGCTTAAGGTGGAGTCCTTCACAAAAATGAGCGCCAGCAAAAAATCCACAGAAAAGCAGGATACCCAGTCGATCATTGCAACCGCCCGCAAGGTGCTGAGCATCGAAAGCCAAGCTATAGCAGGACTGGAGAGCCGGATCGATTCTCAGTTCGTCGAGGTTGTGCGCCATCTCGATCAGTGCAAACACCTCATTGTGACCGGGGTTGGAAAATCCGGATTGATCGGGAAAAAAATTGCATCCACATTTTCAAGTATCGGATTGCCCTCCCTTTTCCTGCACGCGGCAGAAGCCAGCCACGGAGACCTGGGAATGATTTCTGAAGGCGATACAGTGATTGCCATCTCCAACAGCGGAGAGACTGAAGAGATTGTCAAACTGCTGCCGATTTTTAATCGCATCCATTGCACACTGGTGGGAATGACCGGCAACAAGCAGTCCAGTCTGGCCAAAAGAAGCGATTATGTTCTCGACATCAGCGTTCAAGAAGAAGCTTGTTCTAAAGATCTTGTTCCCACAGCCAGTACAACGGCTACCTTGGCGATGGGTGACGCACTTGCCATGGCATTCATGGAATTTCGCGGCGTGCAGGAAGAAGATTTTGCGCTCAACCATCCCGGCGGTAGCCTCGGTCGAAAACTACTCACTTTGGTCGACGACCTGATGCATTCAGGGGAAGATATCCCCAAAATAAAAAAAACTGCAGACATCTATCAGGTACTCAAAGAGATATCACAAAAAAGATTGGGAATGACACTGGTGGTCGGAGATCAGGATCAGCTTCTCGGTATCATTACCGATGGAGATTTAAGACGCCTGATTGAAAAGCAAAAAGATATTTCCCAAGCCACTGCCAAAGATATGATGGGCGGCCAACCTAAAACTATTACCAAGAATACACTAGCAGCAAAAGCGGTTAGAATCATGCAGGACCACTCCATCACCTCCCTAGTAGTGCTCAGTGATGACCAGAAAATAGAAGGAATCATTCATCTGCACGATATTCTCAAAGCAGGTGTCGTTTAACCCTTACCTGAATCATTTTCAATTAAAACTATGACCGGCGACGAACTTAGAAAAAAATTTCTGCACTATTTTGAAGACCGGGGACACACCATCGTGCCCAGCTGTTCCCTCGTCCCTCAAAATGATCCGACTCTCATGTTTACCAACGCCGGAATGGTGCAGTTTAAAGACATTTTTCTGGGAGAAGAGAAAAGAAGCTATAACCGCGCCGTGTCGGTGCAAAAATGTGTTCGCGCCGGTGGAAAACACAACGATCTGGAAATGGTCGGGCGCACGTCCCGACACCACACTTTTTTTGAAATGCTCGGCAACTTTTCGTTCGGCGATTATTTCAAAAAAGAAGCCATTCAGTTTGGCTGGGAATTCTTAACAGATGTGATTGGCCTGCCCCGCGATCGCTTATACATTTCTGTCTACGAAGATGATGACGAAACTTTCAATCTGTGGGTTGATGAAATAAAAATGCCGCGCGAGCGGATCTACAAGATGGGAGAAAAGGACAACTTCTGGGCCATGGGCCCCACCGGCCCCTGTGGCCCCTGCTCGGAAATATTTATCGACCAGGGTAAAGCAGTCGGTTGCGGAAAACCTTCCTGCGAGGTCGGTTGCAATTGTGACCGCTTCCTGGAAATCTGGAATCTGGTTTTCATGCAATATAACCGGGATGCAGAAGGCAAACTCACTCCGCTTCCCAACCCTTGTATTGATACGGGCATGGGACTGGAAAGACTGGCCGCTGTTGTTCAAGGGCGCACCACCAATTACGACACCGATCTCATGATGTCCATCATCACTGAGGCGGCCCGCATCACAGGCAAAGAATATGGCAGGCAGGATGAAGTGGATGTCTCTCTGCGAGTGCTGACCGATCATGCCCGCGCTTCCGTATTCCTGATCAGCGATGGTGTCATTCCCTCTAACGAGGGCCGGGGTTATGTCTTGCGTAAAATCATGCGGCGGGCTCTTCGGCACGGAAAACTTCTTGAGCAGAAAGGCCCCTTCTTTTACCGCATCACCAGTAAGGTGGTCGACGATTTTAAAGACGCTTATCCAGAGTTATTCACCAACAAGGACTTCATTCAAAAAGTGGTCCTCAACGAAGAAGAAAGTTTCGGCAATACTCTGCATTATGGAACTCAGCGTCTGGAAGAAATTCTTGGAAAAGTGCAGAAGGAAAAACTCACCGTCATACCCGGAGAAGAAATTTTCAAACTCTATGATACCTACGGTTTTCCTACCGATCTGGTTGAAGAAACCGCCAAGGATGCCGGACTGACGCTCGACATGGAAGGTTACACCCGAGCCATGAACGAGCAGAAGACCAAAGCCACGGCATCCTGGAAAGGATCGGGAGAAAAAGAAGTTGCGCCCTTCTATAAAGAGTACCGGCAATCCTCACCCCCCACTGTCTTTGAAGGTTATGAAACCACTCAAGGTCAGGGTCAGGTATTGGCTATTTTAAAAAGCCATGCACCTGTAGATTCCGCCAAGGCTGGAGATGAAATAGAATTTTTAACCGACAAAACTCCTTTTTATGGAGAATCAGGAGGTCAGGCTGGCGACTCCGGGCGGGCGTTTAATGAAAATGTTCGACTGGAACTTGGTGACGCGACCAAGCCCCTGCCCGGCCTGATCGTTCATAAAGCAAAAATCATTCAGGGGACCCTGCAGACTGGAGACAACCTGACACTGGAGGTGAGCGCCGAGACCCGAGGTAACACCGCGCTCAACCATTCCGCCACCCACCTCTTGCATGCGGCGCTCAAGGAAGTTCTGGGCGAACACATCAAACAGGCGGGCTCGCTGGTCGCACCCGACCGGTTGCGTTTTGATTACACGCATTTTTCGCCCTTAACGGATAAGGAAAGAGTCCGCATCGAATCGCGTGTGAATGAAAAGATCCGCGATAATATCCAGGTCGCAACACAGGAAATGGATATCGACACCGCCATCAAAGAAGGTGCAGTGGCTCTGTTTGGAGAAAAATATGGCGACACAGTTCGTGTTGTCAATGTGCCTGGTTTCAGCAAGGAATTATGCGGCGGCACTCATGTAACCGCAACTGGCGATATCGGCTTGTTCCGCATTACCTCTGAAGGAGGCATCGCCTCCGGCGTGCGGCGCATCGAGGCTGTCACCGGCGCCACGGCTTATAACACTATCCGGGGCGAACAGGAATCTTTAGCTGCAATACGTGGACTGTTGAAAGCACCATCCAACGAGGAAATTGCCAAGCTGAAAAAACTGTTGGAGAAAAACCGGCAGTTGGAAAAAGAAGTCACCACGCTCAAGGAAAAAATGGTCAGCGGTCAGGAGTCTACCAGCATCGACGAGGTGCAAAAAATCGGCGAGGTTTCGCTGCTGATCAAAAAACTGGACGGCATGGATGCAAAAACCCTGCGTACTTTTATCGACAATGCCAAAAACCAATTAAAATCCGGCATCGTGGTCGTGGGCTCTGTTGCCGACGGCAAGGTTTCCATGGCGGTAGGTGTCACCAAGGACCTGACCGGTAAATTCCATGCCGGAAATATCATCAAGGAAATAGCCGTAATCGTTGGGGGGAGCGGCGGCGGTCGACCTGACATGGCACAGGCCGGCGGTTCCGAGATAGACAAAATTGATGAAGCCCTCAAAAAGGCCGAAGAATTGATCCGCGCCACCTGATCTCCCTATTTTTTTAAAGTCCTATAGAAATGGGTTGGGGAATCCTGTATTATTTCTTACTATCCATTCATTTAGCCGGTTTAATTTTCCCGGAAAGGATCATATATGAGCGAAATACTGGGTTCCGCGGGTACCACTTCCCCGATCAATCCCATCAGAAAAAAGCAACTGGATGACAATTGGAAAACCGTCGCAGCAAAAGCGGTCACCGACGAATCATTCAAAAAATGCCTGGCTGCAGAACCTATAAAAATTCTGGAAGAACATGGGTTGAAAGTGGCGGCAGAAATAAAAGTCAATTTTGATGAAACCAATAGGGAATATAAGTTCAACACGCCCAAAGATGCCTCCGATGAAACAAAGGCAGAAGCGCAGTGGTGGACCTGGCGTTTAAAAATTATTAAAGAATTCGCGCAGGAATTGAATCGTCAGGTGGGGACTGTAGCGGGTTTTGACGAAGGGTGTTCTAACAAATATGCATAGAAGATAGAAACACGCGCCCGTAGCTCAGCTGGATAGAGTATCGGTTTCCGGTACCGAGGGTCGGAGGTTCGAATCCTCTCGGGCGTACCATTATTAAAAGGCATTCAGGATAATCCTGAATGCCTTTTTTATGGAGCATTTTTTAGATTTAAAGCTTCAGGGCCTTTTTGATAGTTTCTAAAAGGTCGTTCAGGTCTACCGGTTTTTCAATACAGGCATAAGCCCCCTCATTCAAGAAACTCCCCATCTGATCAACCGCAGTAAACGCTGACATCATTATGATAACAGAGCCCGGCAGCTCTTTTCTTAAACGCATTAGCAGCCCCAGTCCCCCATAAGGCATCCGCACATCCAGCAAAATGCAGTCTGGTAGGAGTTCATCGGCCTTGACCATGGCCATTTTTCCATCCGATGCGGTTTGAACATCAAATCCCTGCTTTATTAAAAACTTTGAAAATAGTTTGCAGGTCTTAATTTCATCGTCAACTAAGAGTATTTTTGACTTTTCTATAGGCATTACCACCTCTTCCCTATTGAACAACCCGCCACAAGTATTTAGCCTCCAAAAACTTATATTTTCTTTCCTTGTAATTAAATTAATATAAACCTTTTACTTTGAAAAATAAAGATATTTTTCAAACAAAACGATAAGAATATATGGACTACAGTTATTGAGGAAAACCAGTGAAAATTGAAGATGCCTTTTTTGGCAAAAATAGACAAAATTCTTGGACATTTAAAAATAAAAAGGATCAGAAATCCTTCAAGGAACAATTGGAGGAAAGCCTGAACGATAAAAAGTCTGAGATCAAAAAACAGGTCAAAAAACACATCCTGGATGTTCTGATTTAAATCGCAAACACACCCCTCCCCCTGCTGCACCAAACTCATTTCGTGCGATATGCCCTAGGGTTTTAAAAAAAAGGTGCTATAATGGGCTACACTGAACAAATACATTAACCCATCATCCTGAAACTAAAGAAAGGCTAGAGAATGAAAAAAGGAATAGGATTACTATTAATAATTTTCGCAGTTTCATTTCTAACTTCTTGTGCCTCTAATGGCGTTGTATTACCCAAAATGGTTCCAGGAGCCGAAAAAACCTTTACGGTCAATAAGTCGGGGACGGTAGAAATTATAGGCCAGGATATGAAAACCGAGCCCACCCACTGGCTGTACGTCGAGTGCGATCATTGGAGTGGTTGTTATATGCGTTGCCAGGGGCAAATAAAATCCTGCAAAAAAGTGGCTACGGATTCCACGCTTGACGTGAAGTATATTCAGTCCAGAACAGGATCACAGAAATAACCAACTTTTTCCTTTTGACAAGGATTCAAAACTCGTTCATGATTTAGGAAGTGGGTTGCGTGGTGGGTTTAACAGGGAAGCCCATGGCGCCATGACGATTCCCTGAGAAGGAGGTGATCCCATGATATCTGACAGTACCCGGGGAGCTTCCGGAGTAATTTGTTAACCCCAAGTTAACGGAAGCTCCTGTGCTTTTATGACGCCCCGCTTTAAAAGCGGGGCGTTTTTTTATGCTTTGTTAGAGGATTAAATCAAACCCCTTATCATAATAGGCCAGCACGTCCTTTACCGAAAGAATACCCATCACGGTTATTCCATCCCGGGCAACAAGGTAACGGAGTTTTTTCTCCCGCATTATGGCAATGGCCCGGGACATGACTTCATCTTTGAAATGTGATACTTTCAGCATCAGCAATGATTTAAAGGAAAGCAACCGAATGGCGGATTTCAAAGAACTGTTAGCGCAAGAAAACATATATATATTCCATGCATTTTTGATTATATTTGTGGCCTTGATTGCGGATTTATTCCAGAAGAGAGCTTTAAAATCCTTAGCAGAAAAAGCGAAACTTACCCAAAATAGCTGGGATGATGCCCTGCTACTAGCCATTCCCCACCCCCTAAGTATCATTATCTGGATGGCGAGTATCGCCTTCGCTGGAGAAATCATTCAGCGGGCGACCGGAGCTGTAATTCTGGAAATCTTCGCTCCCTTGCGTGATGCCGTCATCATTGCCGCTCTGGCCTGGTTTTTAGTCCTTACCATCCGCCATACTGAAACGAACTATCTGAGCTCCGACAAAGATATCGACCCCACCACTCTGGATGCCATATCAAAGCTGGCCCGCATATCTGTCGTCATCACAGCCCTCTTAATGATATTGCAAACACTCGGGTTCAGCATTTCCGGTGTCCTGGCTTTTGGAGGTGTCGGCGGCATAGCCATTGGCTTTGCGGCCAAAGACCTGCTATCAAATTTCTTCGGAGGGCTCTTTATATATCTGGACCGGCCTTTCGCGGTGGGGGACTGGATCCGCTCGCCGGATCGTGAAATGGAAGGTGTAGTCGAAAAAATTGGGTGGAGAGTCACCGTCATACGAACCTTCGACAAGCGGCCACTGTATATTCCCAATTCGGTTTTTTCGCAAGTAGCGGTGGAGAATCCTTCCCGCATGCAAAACAGGAGAATCAAAGAAACCATCGGGATTCGTTATGATGACGCAGACAAAATGGAAACGATCACGAGCCAAGTTAAAGAAATGTTAAAAGAGCACCCTGAAATAGATACCAATAACACCTTGATGGTCAACTTCAATAGCTTTGCCCCTTCCTCGCTTGATTTTTTCATCTACACGTTCACCAAAACGACAAACTGGGAAAAGTATCACACCATCAAACAGGATGTGCTTTTAAAGATTCTAAAAATTATTGCAGACAATAGAGCAGAAGTAGCATTCCCCACGTCCACCATTCATTTGGCTCCGCCGGAAGCTCAACACTGATTTTTTATGCACTCACGTTATTTTTCTCCAAAAATTCCATTACTTCTTTGTTTAACCTTCTCGCTGCTAATTGTGAGTTGTGCAAACCTGGGCCCGACCACTTTGAAAAGCGAAAGGAGCAACTACAACCTGGCGGTTCAAAGAACCAATGACGAACAGCTTATGCTCAATCTGGTCCGGCTCAAATACCGGGACACACCATTTTTCATGGAAGTTAGTAGTGTGGCATCGCAATTCACCCTGTCGACCAGCGCTAATGCCAGTGCCAGTTTACAGGATGGCGTCAAAGGACTCTTTGGCCTGGGAGGAAGCGTAGGGATGACGGAAAAACCAACCGTGACTTATTCCCCTTTGCAGGGAGACCGGTTTATCCAGCGCGTGTTATCGCCTCTCCCCTTGCAGACCATCGCTCTTCTATTTCATTCCGGCTGGAGCATTGAGAGAATTTTTCGCTTATGTTTTCAACGCATGAACCATCTTAAAAATGCTCCGGGGGCATCAGGGCCCACCCCGAGCCTTGCTCCCCATTTTGCGGAATTTATCTCAGCAGTAAAATATTTGCGGAAGCTGCAGATTCAAGATGCCATAAACCTTTCTTACCAAGAAGAAAATGGGGTACCCCAATTAATTCTGCATATTAACGAAGAAGATAAAAATCGGGAGGAGGCAAAACAGTTCGCTCTTGCAGCCAATGTCGAACCGGGGAAAACCCGTTATGTGTTGGCATTTTCACCGACCTATAACAAGACAGATCAGATAAAGGTCGTCACCCGTTCACTTCTGGGCATCATGTTTTATATTTCTCAGGCGGTAGAAGTACCAAGAGAAGATGTTTTAAAAGGCAAGGTCACCCAGACCAAAACACCCGATGGAAAATATTTTGATTGGAATGAAGTGACGGGTGATCTATTGAGGGTCCGTTCTCTCTCTCAAAATCCTCAAGCAAATTCCATGACTATTTTTTACCGCGGAACATGGTTTTATATTGACGACTCGGATTTGTCTTCAAAATCCACATTTTCTCTTCTGGCTCAGATTTTTTCATTGCAGGCAGGCAAGATTAAAGACAACGCCCCGCTCCTCACGCTTCCCATAGGCCAATAAAACTAAGTCTCTTTTTGTCTGCTGATTTTTTTTAGTTCAGGTGGAAAGTTCGATCCTTTTGCTCAAAGCGTTTCGCCGGCTGACCAACCTGTCCAGAAACAGCTTTCCATCCAAATGGTCAATCTCGTGTTGAACCGCCCGGGCTTCGTAACCCGACATGCGAAACTGATGCTCTTCACCATTTTCATTGCAAGCTTCCAAGGTGATAGACTTTGCCCGCTCTACCTTGCCGGTATAATCCGGCACCGAGAGACACCCTTCCCTTCCTAAACTGGCTCCCTCAGAAGATGTGATTTCTGGGTTTATCAACACTAGAAATCCATGATTGACATGCTGAGGCTTATAGGAAATATCCACCAGAACAATTCTTTCAAACCGGCCCACCTGTGGAGCCGCAATCCCCACGCATCCGGGGAAGGAACGAAAGGTTTCTTCAAGATCCCGGACAAACTTCTTTATATCTTCAGAAAATTCTTTTACCGGCTGGGAGATTTGCTTCAATCTTTCATCCGGATAAATCAGAACATTCAGGAGAGCCATGGCTATCCCACCATGGTATCAATGGGGGTCATACGGGCCACCACATCATTTTCCCGGGCCAGCTTTTGCAGAGCTTGATCCACAGCCTCCAAACCCTTACCAGCAACCCCTTCAATGTGCATGACATAAACAGGGCTGTCTGTATTACCTCCTACATCCGATTCAAGGTTAAGGATATTTAATCCGGCCTTGTTCAACGCGTCGGTGGCGCGAGCAACAATACCGGCCTGATCTGCACCGTGAATACTGATTCGCACATCAGGTTCGATATGCTGGTGCAGGCCCGCCTCTATCTCATCCAGATGAAAAAATAATTTCAACTTATCACAGACTGGTCGAAGCTTTTCCTCTACAACGGTTTTCTTTTCTGGAACGTAGACCATAAGCATGATGGTGAAGTTACCACCAAGACGGGTCATCGATGCTTCCCCGAGATTTCCTTGCAGATCAAACAAAGCATGGGTGATTTCAGCAACGATTCCGGGTCGGTCTTTACCTACCAATGTTAGCATCAACCAGTTTTCCATCTCATTATCTCCCATTGATTAAGCTTTCTGAACCAGCGATTGTTGAAACAACGCCAAGGCTTCTTTATAACGGCTCGCAACAAATCGGCTGTCTGTCGGGGGCTCCAAACCATTGTCTTTTGAAATCACGATATACTTTTCGGTAATGCTTTCATTCTGCATAAAAATCGAGGCCCCGGCTCCCATTACATTACCCGTGCCACGAAAAAGTTCTTCATGAATCGCTTTAGGATTATTGGAAACAGGCAGGCCGTCTTTATTGATTAGATCCGTCATATTAAAAGAACATCTTTCTATTAATTTTAATTCAAACAGTATACCCAGATTTAATATTCGAACATGCCCCATCTTGCCAAAAAATATTTTATTTTGGCATGGCGATTCAGGGCTCCTAACAATGATCCCTCTGGATATTTGCATACTTTTGAGTTAAGGTGAGTCGTTACATAGCATTGATTTTTATGACCTTATAAAACTTATAAGCATCTCCTATTCCGTTTCCCCAAATATTACTATGCGAAAAATAAGAGTGCTCGTTGTTGACTACTCAGCAGTTGTCAGAAAAATTGTTACCGACACGCTAAGTGGCGATCCTGACATTGAGGTCGCTGCTACCGCCGCCAACGGAAAAATCGCCTTACAGAAAATTCCGCAAGTCAATCCCGACATTCTGACTCTCAATATTGAAATACCGGAAATGAACGGACTACAAGCTCTTGCTGAAGCCCGGAAAATTTACCCCAAACTGCCCATCATCATGTTCAGCACACTTACGGAACGGGGTGGGGTAAAAACGTTGGAAGCTTTAGCTCTTGGAGCTATCGATTATGTCACCAAACCCGCAAACGTGGGAAGTGTCTCCGTGGCTATGCAACGGATACGAAACGAGTTGATTCCTAAAATCAAGATGTTTTGCGCTAAAAAAGCGGGGTTGGAGACACCCACCACAATGGTTCCCAAACCTGCTGCCAAAGCTCCCCCTCCGCTCAAGAGGCCCCTGACAACAAAATGTGAAACTACAAGGTGTCTATAAATCTAGGGGCATATCAATGTAATAGTCCAAGACGAGGAAAGCAGTGTGGTATGAGGAATACCCAAATTTGTCGCTCGGGCAGGTTTGGCAGATGAAATTCTTCCCATCAACCGGGCGGGCAGAAAATTATCTCCATATTGAAAGTTGAGCGTTAAGCGAGCCAACTGGAATTAAGTTGCCAGAATCCCGGCATTCACATTCACGGCTTTCTCGGAATCCAGAATCAATAACAACTTGCACTGCACTTTATAAACACCCAGCACTAGTTCCCGAAATTCCTGTGGAATAGTTTCAGGAGACCGTTCGTACCCCTCCTCAGACACTTCCAGAACATCTCCGATTTCATCGACCAGAAGACTCACCACTCCATCTTCCGTTCTCAATAACACATTCATGGGCAACTTGTCTTCAGGTTGGGGCGCCATCCCTAACCTTCGCCTCAAGTCAATGGCTGTAATAATTTGCCCGCGAAGATTTATCAACCCGCGCACTACTGGAGGTGCTAGAGGTACTTTAGTCACTTCCTGATAACGAAAAACTTTCTGAACCTGTTCAACTTTCACCCCGAATATATGATTGTCGAGATAAAAAGTGCAAAATTGTTTCTGATCCGCCATATCAGCCCTCCTCCACTAAGGCAACGTCTTTGGCATCTATCAAGAAACTGGGGTCGGCAGCTCGAACAACATTCTCCACATCGAGAAGGTCGGTCACCCTATCCTGCACAACGATGGTTCCCAATACTCCTGGTCGATTGGTCTCACATTTGACGGTGATAACCTCTTCCACAATATCGATGATGCGCTCCACAATCATTCCGACACTCCTATCATTCTTAGTGAAAACGACAGCCTGCACCACCTCTTTTACAGAGTCTTCTTGTGCAACGCCCATATTGAGAACATTTCTAAGATAAATCAAAGGCATAATACCCCCGCGGTATCGCACCACATCCTGTTCGCCCGATCGTTCCATGTCTGAGCGTTTAAACTGTTCCAGACGGGCAACCTCAGACAATGGTATCGCCATGCGGTCATCCTGTTCCAAGGCAAAAATGAGCAGGGCTTGACGATCCCCACCAATGACTTGGGCTTTTTGGGCAAGCCCCATAACATCCAGAATCAGCGCCAGTTTTCCGTCTCCCATAATGGTAGCCCCTGAAAATACAGGGATGCCTTTGAGCTGTTTACCCAGAGGCTTGACCAAAATTTCTTCGGTATCGCTGATTCCCTCAACAACAAGACCAAACTGACAATCGCCTGCATGCAGAATAACGATATTAACGGCATCACTTTCTACTTCTTTGGCCACCTGCAACTCATCATTCAGGAAAACCAAAGGTAGCAGGTTCCCGCGCAGGCGGTACACCGGAGCTCCCTGAACCAATTTGATAGACGTCTTAGCCTGCTCGCCATCAAGACACACCAGTTCAAGCAGGTTCACCTGCGGGATAGCGTAACGCTCTCCGGCCGTGGTGATGATTAAGGCCGGAATGATCGCCAGAGTGAGAGGAATCTTGACACGCAAGGTGGTGCCCTTCCCCGGAATACTCTGGATATCCACCGATCCTCCAATTTTTTCAATACTAGTACGGACCACATCCATTCCCACGCCCCGCCCGGACACATTGGTCACCTTTTCTACGGTGGAAAAGCCTGGGGTAAAAATGAGGTTGACCAGTTCCCGGCCTCCCATTCTTTCTGCCTGCTCCTGAGTGATAACATTTTTACTAAGAGCTATATTTTTAATTTTTTCAGGATCAATCCCGCCACCATCATCAATGATCTCAATATTAACTTGACCGCCTTCATGAAAAGCACGCAACAACAAAACTCCTACTTCATCTTTTCCACTCGCGGCACGTTTTTCAGGAGATTCAATACCATGATCACAGGAATTTCTGATAATATGCATTAGAGGATCCTTGATCGCTTCGATCAGTGTCTTGTCCAATTCCGTATCATTGCCTTCCATCTCTAGGCGAATCTTTTTGCCAACAGCCATGGAAAGATCTCGAACAACACGGGGAAATTTACTCCAGATATTCCCAATAGGTTGTATCCGGGTTTTCATGATACCTTCCTGCAACTCTGTCGCGACCAAATTCAAATGCCGGCTGGTTGCAGTAAACGTAGAATCACTCTGTGCAGTTGCGTATTGTAATATCTGGTTTCGGGCCAGCACCAACTCATCCACGAGATTCATAAGGCGATCGAGAATATCCACTTCCACACGAATGCTAGAATCAACAATCTCACGGGTTTCTTTACGCCGGTCCGCGTCAAAACGTTTATCCCCATGCCGGGCCACATACCCAGCCTCCTCAACAGGATTAGCCTGCCTACGATCTATTTTTTCTTCTACAGGGACAAATACTTTCTCAGCCTTTTTCTCTTCCGCCGGGGCAGGGGCCGAAGCGGCCACTTGGGCCGAACCCTCATCGGTCAACAGTTTACCCAGAGTGTTCACTAGGCTTGAGTAATCCACACCGTCTTCATTACGTTTGCTCTCGATACAATTCAGCATTTGACGGATGGCATCCACCATCGCCAACAGAGCATTGGTTCTTGAGGGATTCAATACCAGCTCACCATCCCGAAGCTTGCCCAAGAGGTTTTCTCCAACATGGGCCACCCTTTCCAACTTGTGCAACCCAATAAAACCACAGCTTCCTTTGATGGTATGAATAGTTCTGAATATGCGGGAAAGAGTTTCTGTGTTGCCGGAGTCCTGCTCTAATTCAACGAGGTCTTTATCCAGACGATCCAGGTTTTCATAACTTTCTACCAAGAACATATTGACGATGAGCTCCATATCCTCATCAATTTCAGCAGAAGGTTGGACAGGCTCGGTCTGGTGGGTTTCCGACGCCGATTCTGTTTTCAGCCCCGAAAATGCAGGAGCGGATTCATTTTTCCCCGCTTCCACATCGATAGGCTCAGCCGGTGCATTACTCTTTCCATAGTCGGCTTGCAACTGAGCCAAGGTTTCAACCAGATCAGAATAATCCGCAGTGCCTTCATTCTGGTCATTTTCAATACAGGAAAGCATTTGCCGGATAGCATCCACCATCGCCAACAGAGCACTGGTTCTTGAGGTGGTTAAAGTCAGTTCACCATCACGTAGTTTTCCCAACAGGTTTCCACCAATATGCGCTACGGATTCCAGTTTACTGAAGCCGATAAAACCACAAGCGCCTTTTATGGTATGAATAGTTCTGAAAATACTTGAGAGGATGTTTATATCACCGGGGTTCTGCTCCAGGCCAATAAGGTCCTGATCCAACTGATCTAGGTCTTCATAACTTTCAACCAAAAACTCGTTGACAATCTCACCCATTCCATCCCCCAGCTCAGAGCCGTTGTCATCCGGTGTCAGGTCAGGAGCAACTGGTTCTTCTTTATCTGAATCAACGACTTCACCTATTCCATCTTCCTGGGCCGAACCTTCATCATCCGGTGTCAGGTCAGGAGCAACAGGGTCCTCTTTATCTGAATCGTTCATGTGTAACCTTTGTGGGCCAGAGTTTTTTACCCCCAGGACTTTGCAGCAAACAGCCCAAACTTGCCTAAATATCTTTCAAAGCTAAAATTTTATGGCTTTAATTTTTTCTTCCAATTGAACGGCGTTAAAGGGCTTCACAATGTACTGGTTTACACCGGCCTGTACCGCTTCCATGATCTTTTCCTTATCTGCTTCGGAAGACATCATAATAAAGGGCACCCCCTTTAAACAGCCATCTGCGCGAACCGCTTTCAAGAACTCCAAACCGGTCATATTTGGCATATTCCAATCCGACACGATAAGATCAAATGAGCCTTCGCCCGCTGCCTTCAAGCCCACAGCACCATCCGCGGCCTCGGTGAGGTCAACTAAACCCCAACTCCTTTAAGTTCATTTTAGTGAATTGCCGCATTACCGCCGAATCATCGACTATCAGTACCTTTTTCCCTTCATACCCCATGGAGTTTTTCCTTTGTCATGAATGAGTTCAAACTACCTCACTAGACCGCCCTAAAAATTGCCAAACCTTAAATATATACTCAACTCAAAGTTCAGGTGCATGAACTGGTTACAGGCATACACACACCCTAAATTTAAATCATATATTGTTTCTATCAAGATTTCGTTAAAACAGGCCCTTTCGAGCCCACCCCTACCTTCATATCGGAATGCTACATTTCAATATGCGTCTCCAATTTCAACTCTTCCACTTTTTCATAAAGTGTGTCCCGTTCCACAGGTTTTCTTCCAGATTCTCTGATCATATGAATGATCTGATCCTTATGAAATACCTGATCCGTCGCCGCTCCAGCAGCATGAATGATCTTCTCCTCAACAACCGTTCCATCCATATCATCCGCACCAAAAGACTGAGCAAGCTGGGCAATTTTAGGCGTGATCATGATCCAGAATGCTTTCACATGCGGAAAATTATCCAGCATCAATCTTGAAACTGCCAAGGCTCTGAGATCCAGTTGACCCGGTGTGGTTTTCAAAAAGTCCAACACGGTGTTTTCCGGATGAAACGCCAACGGAATAAAAGTGACAAACCCATGAGTCCGATCCTGTAGTTCGCGCAGACGCACCAGATGATCCGATCTTTCTTCAACAGTTTCCAAATGTCCGTAAAGCATGGTGGCGTTACTTTTCAGTCCAATATCATGAGCTATTTCATGAGCCTGCAACCACTCTTCACCGGTAATTTTGTCCCCGCAAATTTTCCGGCGGACCCGTTTCGCGAAAATTTCCGCGCCACCGCCAGGAATGGAGCCCAACCCAGCCTCCTTCAGTGCTTCCAGCGTTTCCTTTAAAGAGAGCTCTCCCAGACGCGAAAGATACTCCACTTCCACGGCGGTGTACGCCTGAATATGAACCAGCGGAAAGCGTTCTTTCAATCCCCTCAACAGGTCAAGATAATATTCAAACGGATAATCCGGATGAAGACCACCTACAATATGAAATTCACTGACCTCTCCCCCATTATATTTTTCAGCATCCGAAAAAATTTCCTCCAACGACTTCTCATAAGCATGAGGATGATCAGCCTTGACCCCAAAGGCACAAAACTGACAACTCAGAACACAAACATTTGTTGGGTTGATATGCCGGTTGTGAATGAAGTAGGTTTTGTCGCCATTCAACCTTTCCCGCACTATGTTGGCCATATATCCCACACCCAACAGATCGTGGGTTTTCCAAAGGGTTACCCCATCTTCATAAGAAAGGCGGGTCCCTGCCGTTACTTTTTCATGAATGGGTAGTAACGTCGAATCTTCAAATTCAAAAAGCATCTCTTAAAACTCCAAAAATAAAAATAACAGGAAGTTCGGTATTATAACCCATTCCTCTTCTGACAGAGTTATAGCAAGGTTCATGCCTTAAAAGACAAGAAATTAAACCCCCTGTTTGTTAAAGCGCTGCAAGGATCAACCCTGCCTGCTCTTCAGAAAATTGCCCACAAATTTTTAGATTTCCATCCACGATCAGGAGATCAAACCTATTACACCCAAATACAGTCAATGATCACAAAGACCATCAAACCGATACTGATAATGCCGTTTACATTGAAAAAGGCTATATTCACTTTCGACAAATCATCTTTCTTGACCAGCGAATGTTCATAAACCAAAAGACCGGCGACCAACACCACCCCGGCCAGATAAACCGGGCCCAAAAGATTCGTAGGCTGCAATAATGCCAACAGGAGCACTACCATCACCGCATGCGAAACAAAAGCCATTTTTAACGCCGTCTCAACCCCGAACCGTTCGGGGATGGAGTTCAATTGGTTCTCCCGGTCTGCGTCCACATCCATACAGGAATAAAGAATGTCGAATCCGACCAACCAGAAAACCACCGCCGCACCCAACAAAAGCGAGGCGAAAGAAATTTCCTCGCGGATGGCTACCCAGGCCCCGACTGGAGCGATAGAAATAGCAAGTCCCAGCCAGAAATGTGAGAACGCGGTAAAACGTTTCGTCAAAGAATAAAAAAATACGATGACCAAAGCCACCGGGGATAGATAAAAGGCCAGCGAGTTAAGCATCCACGCGGAAAAAACAAACAGCGCCGAAAACGAGATCAGGAAGGCCCAGTAACTGCCAATGCTGACCCGGCCGGAGGGAAGAGCCCGTTCACGGGTGCGTGGATTCTTCGCATCAAAGCGTGCGTCCACGATTCGGTTAAAAGCCATCGCCGCACTTCTCGCGCCCACCATGCAGACCACGATCCAAACCAGTTTTTCTGTTTGCGGCAATCCGCCAGCGGCCAAAAACGCACTCATCACCGCAAACGGCAAAGCAAAAAACGTGTGTTGGATTTTTATATCGGATAATATTATTTTAAGCTTGCCGAACAAACCTGACCTCTAAAATTATTCCTCCTAAATTAACCGGAAAATACATGAGGACGCAAATGGAATAAATTAACCTTGCACTAGGAAGTACCTGTTGGTAAAACTTCAATATCATTGTGGCCTTTCGGAGACCCTCCTTCCCATGCCAGAGATAATAAACTTTCCCGCCCATTGGGAAAACATTTCAATCGACCAAGGGACGGCTCATCTCTATTATGCGTTTGATGTGGGATTCAGCATCAATCTGGATGTGGCAAACCAACGTATTATGTCACCCAGTCACCATCGCGGATTCAAACTCAAAAAAAGACCAAATAAATATTTCAAACTAACATCTCCCCCTCTAAATATTTCCCAGTCCTGCCCCGAACTAGAGGTCACAGCGTTCCATAAATCCTTTGCGACTTCTGAAGCTACGATTTTTGAGTTTGGGGCGATATCAATCTGTATCAAGGTTCCTTTTTCCGGTAAACTTGAGAGCATTGTCAAACTGAGCCAGACTCTATACGACAATCCTGAACTGATAGGGTTGGCCCGGAACCTGCTTCAAAACATCCTCGGTGAGATTAGCCCTGCTATCAACAAAATGAAGGTCAACGAACACGTAGAAGACTATTATGTTTTTCAGTTTGAAGAACTGACTCCCTCAATTTCCGTTAAAACACTATTGAGCGATTATCCTGATGCCCTTTCCTGCCTGTTACGTGCTGACACTGTCCTGTTATCGCAGGAAGAAATCAACGACATTATTTTTCATAGGGTTTCTTATGGACAGAATGATCTGACCCTTGTAGATTGGGACACCGCCATTGTATACGGCAAGGAAATGGAAGATGTTGGTACCGTCCTCGAATATACCAATGTGGCCCTAACAGAATTTTTCTATCTTGAAAGTGAAATCAACAAGGCCTTGAAAGAATTTTACGACTATTTCTCAAAAAGTCGCTGGGGTTCCTGGCTTCCCACCCAAACCCGACACAGCAAGCTGAAAAAAATTAGCCAGTTCCAGCTCGACAGTGAAATTATGTTTGAAAGCGTAACCAATGCTCTGAAACTGTTTGAAGATGTCTTTCTGGCCCGACTCTATAAACTGTCTTACGAAAGACTGAAATTAAATACATGGGAAAACAGTATCACCCGAAAACTACAAACGATTGAAAGTATTTATCAGAAGTTTTCAGACGCAGAGTCAACCCGGAGACTTGAAATACTGGAATGGATTATCATTATTTTGATCACCGTATCCATACTCATTCCCTTCATCCCTGGAGTTGGGGGGAAGCACTGAAAAACACTTTACCTTCAACAACAAACCTGTATTTATTAAAAGCTGAAATCATCCCACTGACTCAAACTGCAGTCATTGAAACCGTCCAATGCATAATTACAAACGACTTCTAAAATTACTTTCGCCCTACAAAAAGGCATTGACCCTGGGCGCGATCTTTCTGGTCATCGCATCCCTGACCAACCTGGCCGTGCCGCTTTATATCAAAAAACTGGTCGATGTGGTCATGGTCGAAAAAAACATGGCGCTGATGAACAACCTCACGCTCAGCATTGCCGGACTATTCCTGATCCAGCTCATCTTTACTACCGCCCATAATTATCTGTTCGACCTGACCGAAAAACGCGCCATCACCGATTTTCGCATCAAGCTGTTTCGGCATCTACACACGCTTTCACTCAGCTTTTTCGTCAAGCGCCGAACTGGCGAAATCGTCTCGCGCATGACCAACGATATCACCACCATCGAGAACATCGTTACTGACCTGCCCGCCACCCTGATTCAGCAATCCATACGCCTGTTCGGCGGTATTATCATTATCACTTATATGAACTGGAAGTTGACCGGACTGATACTGGTGCTGGCCCCTGTTCTGGTATTGTTCGCCCGCACCTTCGGACGCAAGCTGAAAAAACTCTCGACCGAAATTCAAGACAAGCTGGCCGTGTCCACAACCATTCTGGAAGAGAATATTTCCTGCATTCAGATAGTAAAATCCTTTGTCCGGGAAAACCTGGAAAATGAGCGTTTTGGCTCGGCATTGGAGGACAGTTACCAGTCCGCTAAAAAACGCGTCATCATCTCCTCATTTTTTGGGCCCAGCATTGGCTTCATCGCCTTTTCCACCTCACTCATCCTGCTCTGGTATGGTGGCCGAGAAGTGATTCTAGGAGCCATCAGCCCCGGGGAACTCATCGCCTTCATTCTATACGCCACCATCATAGCCGGCCCAATGGGGAGCTTCGCGCGCCTGTATGCACGCGTGCAGGAGGGCATTGGCGCCAGCAAACGGGTTTTTGAAATTCTCGACATGAAAGGGGACGTACGCGACCCTGCCGACGCACAAACTCTGCCACGTATCGCAGGTAAAGTGGAAGTCGATGACGTCCACTTTCATTATAGAGACGATCAGGAAGTGATCCGCGGCATAAACTTTACGGTTGAACCGGGGCAGACCGTGGCCCTGGTCGGACCCAGCGGCGCCGGCAAAAGCACCCTCGTTCAACTCCTGCATCGGTTTTATGATCCCATCAAGGGAGAAATTCGTATTGATGGTGTTCCGTTGAAATCGGTACAACTGGCCAGCTACTGGAGTCAGATCGGCATCGTGCCGCAGGAGACCATCCTGTTTGGCGGAACCATCCGTGAAAATATCGAGTACGCCAAATCCGGTTGCACGCAAGAGGAGATTGTTGAAGCCGCCAAAGCCGCCAATGCCCACAACTTCATCATGGAATGTCCGGACGGTTATGAAACGGTTGTCGGTGAGAAAGGCATCCGGCTTTCCGCCGGACAGAGACAACGCATCGCCATTGCCCGGGCGATTCTAAAAGACCCGCGCATCCTGATTCTGGACGAGGCCACTTCAGCACTCGATAACGAATCGGAATTGCTGATCCAAGACGCGCTGGAACGGTTAATGAAGGGCAGGACATCATTCATCATCGCGCATCGGTTATCGACCATTCACAACGCCGAACGAATTATCGTATTAGATAAAGGAAAACTGGTCGAAAGCGGCAACCACACCCAGTTGATGGAACAACAAGGTCTGTATCACAAGCTCTATACCTTAAAGAGCCTGCAGATGATCGAAGAATCCACTAGCGTGGAAGGCAAATAGAAGAATAAGCCCTGTCTTTCAGCAAAGAGGTATCGTTCTTGCCTGTAGCCGCTGCAGCTAGCAGCCAGCGAGTGATCCTCAAATCATTGAGCTACCCCGCACGCATCAGCAGCCTCGAAAATTTACAAGACTAATGTAAAAGCTATTTTACCAAAACTGCCAATTTTGTAAAAAAACAAAATAATATCCGATCCCAACTCTCGCCACAAAAACATTATAGGCTTATAAAACAAAGCCTTTGACTCGAGTGTCGAATTCGGCATGGACTTTGCTGATTGGAGTAGCATTATAGTTATGATTATTGACTCAGGAGGCGGGTATTGTGACATTACTTATTGATAAACAAAAAATCCTTACTCTCGCTCTTTCGCTTTTACTGAGTCTATTGATCTGTTCAACAATTGCTGAGGGCAATGACAGGAAACCGGCCAAAGTTTATCTGACTTATTATTTCGACAGCCGGGATTACAATACTTTGAATATTCAAACCAGTCTCCCTGATCTGCCTTGGGGTTTTAATATATGGGGTTTTGTCGATTTCCACTCCGAACAAAAAAACGCGGATCAACGTTTTGAATTAACCCGATACTTTATAGAATATCGACTGAAAAGACCCCTTTTCCCCAATGCCAACGGTGCTTGGAAAGGTTTGGGGTTCGAGCTGGAGTACAACGACTTAAACGGCACGGATAATACTGTGGTGCGGCCAGGCTTCACCTACAAGCATCCGGTTCCCTCTATTCACGGCGACAAAAGTTGGTTTGAATGGCGTTACCATCCTTATGAAACGGATGGAAGCGGTAGTCAAATCAGCGTGATCTATCTTCTACACCTGACTGATAGAATATATATTTCCGGATTCGCAGATCTAAACCTCGAAGAGGACAGTGACGACCGCTGGGTCATTGAGCCGCAAATCAATTTCAAGATTAATGAGACTTTTGATTTGGTTTTGGAGACTCGATACAATGAAATAGAAGATGCTAATACATCGTTAGATGGCTTTGGCGTTGCAGGTGGTTTGAAAATCAAGTTTTAAGTTAACTCATGATCATGGGAAAATTATTTAATCCAAAATTCGGCTTTTGAGGCCGGTTAGATAGTGGAAAAACAAATAATGATCGACAACAAATCAATAGATAGAAATGGAACACTGCATTGGTATCACTGGATGGTGGTTCTTCTTTCCATTTTATTGACTCTCTTTGCATGGTATTTTTCAAAATTACAAGTTTATGAAAAAAACAGGACCCAGTTTCTTCGGCAGGCAGACCAGGTTGTGGAGCTCATCTCCGAACGTATGAAACAATACGAAGACGGCCTGTGGGGAGGGGTCGCGGCCATTCAGGCTAAAGGTGGGGAGATATCTTTTAAAGACTGGCGTATTTTTGCGGAGAGCCTACGTATTGATATTAAATACCCCGGCATTAATGGAATAGGCGTGATTCATTATGTTCCATCACAGAGATTGAGTTCTTACTTAGAAAAACAAAGGCAAATGCGCCCTGACTACAACATTCATCCGAAACACAACGAAAAAGAGTTTTTTCCTATTAGCTACATCGAACCCGTCAAGACCAATGCCAAAGCTATCGGATTGGATATGGCTCATGAAACAAACCGCTACACGGCGGCCAAAAAGGCGCGCGACACAGGGCTCGCGCAAATCACAGGACCCATCACATTAGTTCAGGATACGGGGAAGACTCCAGGATTTTTATTTTACGCTCCCTTTTACAAAGACAATGCTTTCGGGTCCCTGGAAGATCGCAAAGAAAACCTGACAGGGCTGGTTTATGCTCCTTTTGTAATGAAAAAACTGATGCAGGGCGTGCTTCGAAAAGAAAACCGTCAGGTCGGCATTCAAATCAGTGATGCAGATGAAATGCTTTATGATGAGCATATAGTTTCAAACAAAGATTATGATTCAAACCCCCTATTTAGTAAAAATTACAAAATACATTTTTATGGGAGAGAGTGGGTTTTTGATATTAGGAGCACTCAATCATTTCGCGACGCTACAGTCAATGACCAGCCTTTGATGATATTGATTGGAGGCGTCATCATTGACTCCTTACTTTTAATTTTATTTGTAATACTTTCCAGATCTAACAAACGAGCCGTTGCTTATGCAGATTCCATGAATATGGAGCTTCAAGATAAAACAATTTACCTCGAACAAGTTATTGAGGACTTGGACAAGGCGAAAATCGAAGCCGAGAAAGCCAATCTAGCAAAGTCCATGTTCCTCGCTAATATGAGCCATGAAATCCGCACTCCCATGAACGCTGTTTTGGGCTACTCCCAGATTCTTCTCAGAAAAAAGGATTTGGACTCTGAGACCCAAAACGCCATCAGAACCATTGATAATAGCGGCAAGAACCTTCTTAAGATGATCAACGAGATTCTCGACATATCCAAGATTGAAGCCGGAAAAATGGAGTTGAATTTAAGGGGATTTGATCTCAATGAATTGGTTAATGATCTTTCAAATCTATTTGAACTTCGCTGCAGGCAAAAGCAGTTGCGGTGGACAGTGGATGGATTTTCAAGTCCGGTTCTGGTTCAAGGGGATGAAACTAAATTGCGACAGGTTCTGGTCAACCTTTTGGGTAATGCCATCAAATTTACCGACTTGGGGCAGGTTTCACTTTCCGTAACCGCTTTGGAAGATAATCAATACCGCTTTGACATTACAGACACTGGACACGGTATTCCCGTTGAGGAACAAGAAAAGATTTTTGATGCCTTTCATCAGAACGAGGAAAGAGGAAGTAAGGGTGGAACGGGTCTAGGGTTGGCCATTGCCAAAAAGCAGTTGGAACTTATGGGTGCTGATTTATTTGTAGAATCAAAAATTCTTGAAGGATCACACTTTTATTTTATCCTGGACCTCCCACCCTCAGCGGATAATATCTATAAAAATGTCCTAAAAAACAATTCTGTTCTTCATCTCGCCCCTGATTATCACGTCAGGGCACTGATCGTGGACGATGTGAAAGACAACCGGGACGTGCTTTCAAAGTTACTTTTAGATATTGGGGTAGAGATCATAGAAGCTGAAAATGGACAACAAGGAGTGGACAGAGCGAAAGAATACCAACCGGATATTGTGTTTATGGATATGCGCATGCCTGTCATGCGAGGCGAGGATGCCCTTAAATTAATCCAGGAGGAGTTTGGGAACGACAAAGTAAAAATAGTCGCGATCACCGCATCCGCCTTAAACCGAAGTCGAGAGTATTATTTACAAATGGGATTCCATGAGTATATCTCCAAGCCCTTCAGAGAGGAGGAGATATTCAATTGCCTCAACGAATTGCTCGATATTGAGTTTATTTATGACGATGACGAGACTTCTCAAGTAGACCCGTCTCTAGAAGAACTAGACCTGTCTCAATTTTCCATGCCGAAGGATTTGCATGACAGCATTAGGGAAGCCGCCAAGCTATATAGCATTACTAAACTCGAAAAAATGTTGGGTTCACTAAGCCAACAGGGTAATGCCTCCGAGCAATTGGCGGAGCACTTGGGGCATATGTTGAAGAGCTATGACATAGAAGCTATCCTCAGGGTCTTGGAAAAAGTCCCGACCACTAAAGATTAACCTCCTTCAAAATTTCGCATGTTTTTTTGGCGCGCTCGGAAAGCGCAGTCCCAAGCGACTGATCCCCTTGTTCGGCTGATTTAGTTTCCCGACCCCCTGCTATAAATTTTGCCAGACAATAAAACCTTGACATCGTTATCGCGTTTCCACATACTGACACAAATAAAAGATAAAAACATCCTTTTATCTTCTTTACAGAAAACCATCAGGAGGCTTCCAATGTATGATTCTGGTTCTCCCGGCAACAAACGAGATATTCAATCTGGAGAGGGTATTCAGCTGATGGTCGACTCGTTTTATAGAAATGCCCGGCAAGACTCGCTGCTTGGGCCTATTTTTGAGAAAGCCATCAGTGACTGGCAAGACCATTTACCCACAATGTATCAGTTTTGGGAGAGGCTCCTTTTCGGCTTCAGCAACTACGAGGGGAACCCCTTCCAGAAGCATTTGAGTTTGTCTTTGGAGGCAAAACATTTTACCATGTGGCTCAAAATATTTATCCAGACCATTGATAAAAATTTTTCAGGCCTGAAAGCAGAAGAAGCAAAAAGACTGGCAAGAAATATCGCTGGCAGCTTTCAGTTGCGCATGGGAATATCTCCCGAGAACCATGATTTTGAAGCTATAAAATATTCACGCCATTAATCAGAGCCGAGGACACTTGTAATGAATAAAGTTGGTGAACACATGAGCACACAGATTTTCTCAATAAGCCATGACAAATATGCTTATGAGGCCATTGACGAAATGTACAAGAACAAAGTCAGCGCTATTTTAATAGAGGGCAATGGTGAATACGTGGGGATCATCACTAAAACGGATTGGATGACTCTGGTTCTAAAAGGTGAGTGTGATCCCAAAAAAGTAAAAGCATCCTCTTTAATGACAAAAATTGCGCACATCATAGACGAGAATCAAACCATTGCCGAGGCATGCGCTATAATAGAGACGAAGAAAATACGGCATGTCCCCGTGACAAGGGAAGGTGAAATTGTGGGAATGTTTTCAGTAAAAGATTTGGAAAAATATTATTTGCAACTGCATAAGAAAACTGATTTCTAAACGGAGCATGCATCGCAATGGATGACACCACTCTAAATGATTACCCTGCCCTGAAGGCTCATTACCGTTTCGCCAGGGAGGACGAGGCTCTGTTACTGCAGATGAAGCCTCAGATAGAATCATTTGCCGATGAATTTCTGGAAGGATTCTACGAGTTTATCTGGAGCTTTGGTAAAACTGCGGACTTTCTAAAGGATCAGAAAATTCTTACCCGGCACCGCAGTAAGATTCGCGAATGGTATCTGGATCTTTTCAGCGGCACTTATGATATTACCCATTTCCTGAAGCTTTATAAAATAGGCGAAACCCATGTCCAGCTGGGGCTCCCCACCCATTATGTGAATGCGGCATTCAACTATGTCCGGGTTTTCACCTTGGGGCGCATCCATCAACACTGCATGGAAAGCGAAAACCTGACAGACAAGATAAAAGCCTTTGAGAGAATCCTCGACATCAATCTGGATGTTTTAACCAGTTCCTACCGTCAGGAGGAGATGGGCCGCTTCCTTTCCCTCTCCAGCATTGAAAAGACATTATTGCGTGTGCTGAAAAAAACCAGCTCCTTTTTTAATTATTTATTGGCCGGGGCTCTGGTTATCGTGGCCTTATTTGCTGTCGGATTATTCGGCTATGACGTCTACCTTCTTTTTTCAGGGACGAACTCGGTAGAGCAAGGCATTTTGACCGTACTGGGAAGTCTCCTGATTCTATGGGCCGCCATCGAGTTGATTCACCAGGAGATGAGCCACCTGCGCGGAGGAAGCTTTGCCCTGGAAGGCTTTATAACCCTGGCCATTGCCGCGCTCATCAGGAAGATACTCATATTCTCCCTCTCCCCCGCAAAAACAATGGATGTCTTATTATATGGAGTATTAGTACTCTGCCTGGCTATTTCTTACTGGCTGATCACCAAAAAACCAGCTCTCCAAAAAAACAAAAGCCTCCAACGCTGATCTACTATCAGCAGGTCGCAGAGAGAACTATCCAGGAATATGACATAAAACCTCACGCGGGCGGATCTCAAGGTTCTAATCGAATATTTCAGCCATTTCCACTTTTTAGTCGCTAAATTTTCCGCACGCCATATTTAGTGGGCTAAAATTATCTCTAGCACCAAATACAGTATTATTCGAGTATGAAGTTTTCTATTTTCAGGCTATATCCAAGCTTATTCATTCTAAATGAGACCTTGTTTTAAAAGCACTTACTGGCAAAAAGAATAAATATTCATATTTTTAAAAATAAATGTTGCTTTTAGTTTGTTCAGGAACTATTATTACCAAGTCAAACAAATCTGCCTGAAAATCTTTATCTGAAAGTTTTTTCCAGGGAAATTTAGGAAACGGCTTTCACATAGAGATTTCTTGCCTTTTTTCCAGATAATCAGTTGACAATTACTCTGAACTGCGTAGAGTATTACGCTTTTTGGAACTCGCTCTTTGAAAATTGAATAGGTGTCAAAAGATGTTGCGGGTCTAGCAACAATTACTTTGATTTAAACATTTGGATTAGATTTTCAAGTTTTTATAACTGGAGAGTTTGATCCTGGCTCAGAACGAACGCTGGCGGCGTGCCTAACACATGCAAGTCGAACGAGAAAGTTTCCTTCGGGAAACCAGTAAAGTGGCGCAAGGGTGAGTAACACGTGAATAATCTGCCTACGAATTCGGGATAACTCGACGAAAGTTGCGCTAATACCGAATAAGACCACGTCTCTTATGTGATGTGGCCAAAGGAGTCTCAAACTCCGTTTGTAGATGAGTTCGCGGACCATTAGCTAGTTGGAGGGATAACAGCCCCCCAAGGCTACGATGGTTAGCCGGCCTGAGAGGGTGATCGGCCACACTGGAACTGAGACACGGTCCAGACTCCTACGGGAGGCAGCAGTGGGGAATATTGCGCAATGGGCGAAAGCCTGACGCAGCAACGCCGCGTGAGGGATGAAGGATTTTGGTTCGTAAACCTCTGTCAAGTGGGAAGAATAATGACGGTACCACTAAAGGAAGCCCCGGCTAACTCCGTGCCAGCAGCCGCGGTAATACGGAGGGGGCAAGCGTTGTTCGGAATTATTGGGCGTAAAGAGTATGTAGGCGGCTGGATAAGTCAGGCGTGCAAGCCCAGGGCTCAACCCTGGAATTGCGTTTGAAACTGTTCGGCTTGAGTACAGGAGAGGAAGGCGGAATTCCCAGTGTAGCGGTGAAATGCATTGATATTGGGAAGAACACCGGTGGCGAAGGCGGCCTTCTGGTCTGTTACTGACGCTGAGATACGAAAGCCAGGGGAGCAAAGGGGATTAGATACCCCCGTAGTCCTGGCCGTAAACGATGGGCACTAGGTGGAGGAGGTATCGATCCCTTCTCTGTCGTAGCTAACGCATTAAGTGCCCCGCCTGGGGAGTACGGTCGCAAGGCTGAAACTCAAAGGAATTGACGGGGGCCCGCACAAGCGGTGGAGCATGTGGTTTAATTCGACGCAACGCGAAGAACCTTACCTGGGTTTGACATGCACGGGACCGCCATGGAAACATGGTTTCTCTTCGGAGCCCGTGTGCAGGTGCTGCATGGCTGTCGTCAGCTCGTGTCGTGAGATGTTGGGTTAAGTCCCGCAACGAGCGCAACCCCTACCTTTAGTTGCCATCGGGTCATGCCGGGAACTCTAAAGGGACTGCCGGTGATAAACCGGAGGAGGGTGGGGATGACGTCAAGTCCTCATGGCCTTTATATCCAGGGCTACACACGTGCTACAATGGCCGGTACAAAGAGTTGCAAGACCGCGAGGTGGAGCTAATCTCATAAAACCGGTCTCAGTTCGGATTGGAGTCTGCAACTCGACTCCATGAAGTTGGAATCGCTAGTAATCGTGGATCAGCATGCCACGGTGAATACGTTCCCGGGCCTTGTACACACCGCCCGTCACACCACGAAAGCCGACTGTACCAGAAGTCATGATGCTAACCTTCGGGAGGCTAGTGCCTAAGGTGTGGTTGGTGATCAGGGTGAAGTCGTAACAAGGTAGCCGTAGGGGAACCTGCGGCTGGATCACCTCCTTTCTAAGGAGCACTTATCACTTTATTGTGATACAGCGCTATCTAGATCGATACCTGCAATGTCTTTGACACCTATTCTTTCTTAATTATTAGGACACTTCAAATTGGAAGTGCGCTTTAAGCCTGATGAACGGGCCTATAGCTCAGTTGGTTAGAGCGCACGCCTGATAAGCGTGAGGTCGGTAGTTCGAATCTACCTAGGCCCACCACTCCTAACTGAGTATGAAGTTAAGTCCGGAGATCCCGTAACGGGGGTGTAGCTCAGCTGGGAGAGCGCCTGCCTTGCACGCAGGAGGTCATCGGTTCGAACCCGTTCACCTCCATACTTCGGAATTTGTTAGTGTCTATAAAAGTTTAGAACAGTTTAGATTTGTTTTTAAAATGCCCCTGGCGGGGCGATAGTTCTTTGACAATTGAATATAGTTTGAAGTAGCTGAGGATAAATATTGATCAAGCGTTTAAGGGCTTGCGGTGGATTCCTTGGCGTCAACGGACGATGAAGGGCGTAGCAAGTTGCGATAAGCTTCGGGAAGCCGCTAACAGGCGTTGATCCGGAGATACCCGAATTGGGCAACCTTACATGGGTTATACCGTGTAATCCCTGACTGAATTCATAGGTCAGGGAAGATAACCAGGGGAATTGAAACATCTTAGTACCCTGAGGAACAGAAAGCAAAAGCGATTCCCTAAGTAGCGGCGAGCGAAAGGGGAACAGCCTAAACCAGATTATATGTTAAAGCTCGTGGGCGTTGTATATCTGGGGTTGTGGGTTTTGACTGGGCGGAACTACGAATCCGCCGGGATGTAAGAAAAACATGTTTTAGCTTAAGAAACTGGAAAGTTTCGCCATAGCGGGTGATAGCCCCGTGAGCGAAAAGGCATGTTCATCCTGGGTCAGATACCCGAGTACTGCGGGACACGAGAAATCTTGCAGGAATCTAGGAGGACCACCTCCTAAGGCTAAATACTGTTGACGACCGATAGTGAACTAGTACCGTGAGGGAAAGGTGAAAAGCACCCCGGTGAGGGGAGTGAAATAGAATATGAAACCGTAAGCCTACAATCAGTGGTAGCACTATATCTTTGCTTCGGCGAAGACACGTGTGACCGCGTACCTTTTGCATAATGAGCCGTCGAGTTACTTTACTTAGCAAGGTTAAGCCGTTAGGTGTAGCCGTAGCGAAAGCGAGTCTTAATAGGGCGTTTAGTTAAGTGGAGTAGACCCGAAGCCGGGTGATCTATCCATGACCAGGGTGAAGCGAAGGTAACACTTCGTGAAGGCCCGAACCAGTACTCGTTGAAAAGAGTTTGGATGAGTTGTGGATAGGGGTGAAAGGCCAATCAAACCCGGCAATAGCTGGTTCTCCTCGAAATAGTTTTAGGACTAGCCTTGCATAAAATAGCATATGGAGGTAGGGCTCTGGATGGGCTAGGGGCCTCACCAGGTTACCAAACCCAACCAATCTTCGAATTCCATATGTGGTACTGCAGGAGTCAGACTTTGGGTGATAAGGTCCAGGGTCGAAAGGGAAAGAGCCCAGATCACCAGCTAAGGTCCCAAAGCCATGCTAAGTGGGGAAGGCTGTGGGAATACACAGACAATCAGGAGGTTGGCTTAGAAGCAGCAATCCTTTAAAGAAAGCGTAATAGCTCACTGATCAAGTGTACCTGCGCCGAAAATGTATCGGGGCTAAGCATGGCACCGAAGCTGTGAATTGGAAATCATTTCGATGGTTTCCTCTGGTAGAGGAGCGTTCCATACTGGGTTGAAGCTCGACCGTAAGGACGGGTGGACTGTATGGAAGTGAGTATGACGGCATGAGTAACGATAAAACAGGTGAGAAACCTGTTCGCCGAAAATCCAAGGTTTCCTGAGGAAGGGTAATCCTCTCAGGGTAAGTCGGCCCCTAAGGCAAGGCTGAAAAGCGTAGCTGATGGGAAACGGGTTAATATTCCCGTACCGGCCAAATCGCGTTATTAGCGATGGGGTAACGTAGAAGGGTAATCTATCCGGGTGTTGGAAGTCCCGGTACAAGCAGGTAGGAGGGTGGTTTTGGCAAATCCGGACCGCCATTCAACTCCGAGACGTGATGTGGAGCTTCTCCTTCGGGACAAGCGAACTAGATGATCCCATGCTACCTAGAAAAACCTCTAGTGAGCTGTTTGGCCGACCGTACTCTAAACCAACTCAGGTGGATGAGTAGAGAATACTAAGGCGCTTGAGAAAACTCTGGTTAAGGAACTCGGCAAATTGACTCCGTAACTTAGGGATAAGGAGTGCCTCTATTAGGTGAAGGAACTTGCTTCCGGAGCTGAAGGAGGTTGCAGTGACCAGGTAGCCGCGACTGTTTACTAAAAACACAGGACTCTGCGAAGTCGCAAGACGATGTATAGGGTCTGACGCCTGCCCGGTGCCGGAAGGTTAAAAGGAGGGGTTAGTCTTCGGACGAAGCTCTGAATTGAAGCCCCGGTAAACGGCGGCCGTAACTATAACGGTCCTAAGGTAGCGAAATTCCTTGTCGGGTAAGTTCCGACCTGCACGAATGGCGTAACGATGGCTACACTGTCTCAACCAGGGACTCAGTGAAATTGACATACCGGTGAAGATGCCGGTTTCCCGCGACAGGACGGAAAGACCCCGTGCACCTTTACTACAACCTGATATGGAATATCGGTTTAGTATGTGTAGGATAGGTGGGAGACTTTGAAACTTTGGCGCTAGCTAAGGTGGAGTCAACCTTGAAATACCACCCTTATTACACTGCTATTCTAACCTCGATCCCGTGAATCCGGGTCAGGGACAATGTCAGGCGGGTAGTTTGACTGGGGCGGTCGCCTCCTAAAATGTAACGGAGGCGCGCGAAGGTTCTCTCAGGCTGATTGGAAACCAGCCTTCGAGTGCAAAGGCATAAGAGAGCTTGACTGCGAGACTTACAAGTCGAGCAGGTGCGAAAGCAGGTCTTAGTGATCCGGTGGTTCCATGTGGAAGGGCCATCGCTCAACGGATAAAAGGTACGCCGGGGATAACAGGCTTATCGCCCCCAAGAGTCCATATCGACGGGGCGGTTTGGCACCTCGATGTCGGCTCACCGCATCCTGGGGCTGAAGCAGGTCCCAAGGGTTGGTCTGTTCGCCCATTAAAGCGGTACGCGAGCTGGGTTTAGAACGTCGTGAGACAGTTCGGTCCCTATCCGTCGTGGGTGTTAGATATTTGAAGGGAGCTGTTCCTAGTACGAGAGGACCGGAATGGACAAACCTCTAGTGTGCTGGTTGTGATGCCAATTGCATTGCCAGGTAGCTACGTTTGGAAAGGATAACCGCTGAAAGCATCTAAGCGGGAAGCCAACCCTAAAACAAGATATCTCTTCTTCCTTCGGGAAGACTTAAGACTCCTCGTAGACGACGAGGTTGATAGGCCAGATGTGTAAGCACAGTAATGTGTTCAGCTAACTGGTACTAATAAGTCGTGAGGCTTGATCATTTTTTTTCCCTGCTGCTTCAAACTAATTCAATTGTTAACTTTTTAAATCGGATTTTCCGGTTTTGTTAGCGAGAGGGCCACACCCGTTCTCATTCCGAACACGGAAGTTAAGCCTCTCAGCGCCGATGGTACTGCACGGGCAGCTGTGTGGGAGAGTAGGACGAGGCCGGATTTTTTATTAAACCGCCATTAGCTTTAACGAGCTAATGGCGGTTTTTTTTTCCCAGCCCCTGCCCTGTCACAAACCTCACTTTCCTCCCCCGGCCCCCTCCTCCATTCCCCTGCTTTTTGCTTTTCCTCCCACTTGAAAACCAGCCTCTATCCCCTTTAAAAAGTACCGCTTCCCGCCCTCGGAATTATTAAGAAAATCAACGCTTTTTCATTGACAAAAACTATAGGCTTGGTTACTATCGCCCTTCTATTTAACCGAGTTTTACCCCTTGGTTCCAAGCTCAGTTAACTGTTTGTTTTTGGGGAGTTAAGGCGGCTCCGGTTAGGAGGTTCCCGCTTGAATGGGAACACTTTTTGAGTCAGGTGACCGGCCTCATTTAACCGCGTTCATTAAAAACGCCAGGCCTTTTAAGATAAGCATATGCTTGAACAATACGCAGGCGCCGCAATCATGTTCCTCCTTGCCATGGGCATTGCCTGTGGCATGATCGTCATGACTTCCCTCTTGGGTCCCAAAAGGAAGTTCGCCGACAAAATGGAACCCTTTGAATGTGGCGAAAGCCAGTTGGTGTCCCCTCACCAACGATTCTCCGTCAAGTTTTACCTGGTGGCGGTTTTATTCGTCCTGTTTGATATAGAAGCCATTTTCTTTTTCCCTTGGGCCATTCTGTTTAGAAGGTTGGGAATGTTCGGCTTTATAGAAATGCTTTTGTTTATCCTCATTCTCGGCATCGGTCTTTTGTATGTCTGGAAACGGGGCGGGCTGGATTGGGAGTGACCCTCTAACGAGGGAGGCGAATAGCTATGGCTTGCTAATCTGCCAACACGATTGAGCGCAGTAAAGGTTATTGCAATTTGTTTCCAGCGTCACGCTGGGGTTTGTCTGAACACTATTTAGAAAAAACTTATGTCTGATAAAAAAATCATTGAACGCATAAAGGGACAATACGCCGCTGTGGTGATAGACAGCCATGACTTTCGCGATGACCAAACCGTCACTGTGAAGAAAAACTGTGGTGGCGGGTTCTTCAAGTTCCTGCGCGACGATCCTGAGCTGGCGTTCAATTTTTTGATGGATATTACAGCGGTCGATTATCTCGCCAAAAAGGATGAGCGATTTGAGGTGGTCTACCATTTATATTCTCTCAAACACAATCACCGCCTACGGGTGAAAATTCCCGTATCGGCAGAAGACTGCAGTGCCGACTCGATAACCGCTTTATGGAAAACGGCAAACTGGTATGAACGCGAAATCTGGGACATGTATGGCATCAAGTTTCGTGACCATCCCAACTTAAGACGAATTCTGCTCTACGAGGAATTTAAGGGACATCCTTTACGCAAAGATTATCCCATCAACAAACGGCAGCCCCTGATCGGGCCGCTGAATTAGAGAAAAACCATGTGGGTCGATTTACTCATTACGCTGGTTAAAATCCTGTTCGTCTTCGCGGTCACCGTTGGCTTTTTTGCTCCGGTTCTGACCTGGGTGGAACGAAAACAGAGCGCCCTCATGCAGGACCGCATCGGAGCCAACCGCGCCGATATCATGGGCTTCACCGCGTTGGGTCTTTTCCACATCATTGCCGACGCGTTGAAGATGTTCACCAAGGAAGATTTTATTCCGGATGGAGCCAACAGGGTTCTTCACACCATCAGCCCAATCATAGCTCTGGTTCCCGCCCTTCTGACTTTTGCAGTCGTGCCTTTTGGCGGACACTACAACCTGTTCGGTAAAGATGTCCATCTCGTCATTTCAGATCTCGATGTCGGACTCCTTTTCGTATTTGCCATTGCATCCTTGGCAACCTACGGCTATGTCATCGCCGGTTGGAGCTCCAACAATAACTGGTCGCTTCTGGGTTCCATGCGAACGGCATCACAAATGATTTCTTATGAAGTCACCATGGGCCTCACCATCATCGGCGTTCTCATGGTTTATGGTTCCATGAAACTGACTGACATTGGCGCCATCCAAGAAAACTTCTGGATGTGGGGAATCTTTCTCCAGCCTGTTGGGTTTTTCATGTTCCTGACCGCGTCCATTGCCGAGAACAAACGTATCCCCTTCGATGCTCCAGAGGCGGAGTCGGAACTGGTTGCAGGTTACTTCACTGAATACAGTGGTCTCAAGTTCGGCATGTTTTTCATGGCCGAGTTTATCGAAATGGTCACGATCGGCGCGATCATGACTATTTTATTTTTAGGCGCGTGGCATATTCCGTTTTTATCGTCCGCCACGTTACTTTCCTGGTTTGACTTTCTCGGCACTACGGGTTCGAACCTGGTTCTGATGCTGATTCATGTTGGCGTGTTTTTTGCCAAGGTGTGTTTCTTTATCTGGTTGCAGATGATTATTCGGTGGACACTTCCCCGATTCCGTTACGACCAGATCATGAAGCTGGGTTGGAAGATTCTTCTTCCTCTGTCCCTGGCAAATATTCTCGTTACCGGGCTTGTAATCCTGGCGCTGAATTAAGGAGTGCGCTCATGGCTTATTATGTAAATAGAAATATAAAGATGACTTGGTGGGAACGGTCTTACATCCCCGAAATTATAAAAGGGATGTGGCTCACCTCTCGACGCTTCTTTTATAACTTGTTTGGATTCATTCCTTTTTTCCTCGGCACGGAAAAGGATAGAAGGATCATGACCGTGTATTATCCGGAAGAACAGGTTCAGTATCCGATCGCTTACCGGGGCCGACCGGTTCTGGCGCAGAACGAGGACGGACAACCGGCCTGCGTTGCCTGTGGCCTTTGCGAAATCGCCTGCCCGGCCTATTGCATTCATATTGAACCGGGACAGAACTCCGGCAAACAGAACCAGTACGAAAGATGGCCAGATGTGTTCAACATCGATTACGCCATTTGTATTTTTTGTGGAAACTGCGAAGAAGCCTGTCCGGAAGAAGCCATCTTCATGAGTGACGATTGCGAAATATCCATGTTGGATCGTAAACAAATGCTTTATACCAAGGAACAACTTTTAACACCGGTTGCTGATTTGCAAAAACGCATTGAATTCACCCGAAACATGTACGCAAAATGGAACTACTAATCTTTTATCCGCTGGCCGGGTTTTGTGTGGTGCTTGCCCTGGGCGTTGTCTTTAACAACAGCCCTGTGGGTTCAGCCATCTCACTGATCGGCATGATGCTTGGCCTGTCCGGCGTATTTGTTTTGCAACAGGCGCATTTCATCGCTATTTTGCAGATCATTATTTACGCCGGGGCCATTATGGTTCTGTTCATGTTCGTGATCATGCTGCTTAACTTGAAAAAAGGCGATGACGCAGGCTGGATCGCCAGAGAGCGCAATTTACTGCTCTCGGTTTTGACCGGACTTCTGGCCGTAGGAATTCTATATAAGATTTCAGACGTTCTGTTTTCGGCGCAAATGGATACACCCGCAACCCTCCCCGACAGTTTTGGGACGGTGGCTAATATTGGTGAAACTTTGTTTACGGATTTCGTGCTTCCTTTTGAGGTTGCATCAATTCTTTTACTGGCGGCTATGGTCGGGGCAGTGGTCCTGGCTAAAACTAAACTGGACTGACAATGTTCGAAGGCACTGTTCCCTTATCGCATTACTTGATGTTGAGCGCGACTCTGTTCGTGATCGGAATCGTCGGCGTCTTGATACGCAGAAACGTCATCGTTGTGTTCATGTCTATTGAAATCATGTTGAACGCTGTAAATATTTCGCTAATTGCGTTTGACAACTACATGAACCTTTCGAGCGGACAGATTTTTAGTTTTATGGTGATGTGTGTCGCCGCCGCCGAAGTTTCGGTTGGACTGGCAATCATCATTGCATTGCATCGGAATAAACCGACTGTCAATCTCGACGAATTTAACCTGTTGAAGTGGTAAAAACGGTATGCTGCTAAAATTGACCTGCTTGGTCCCTCTTTTTCCGTTGATCGGATCCATCATCAACGGTTTTTTTGGGTTGAAGATTGGCAAAAACGCCGTTGGGCTTATTGCTTGCGGCAGTATTGGCCTGTCTTTTTTGACCTCTGTCCTGATCTATATCGGATACATCATGTTACCGGAAGGGCAGCACGTATTTGAGCAGGTTGTCTGGACTTGGTTCGGGGCCGGTGACTTCAACGTTGATTTCGGTTTTCAGATCGATCCTCTCACTCTGGTCATGATGTTTGTTGTGACCGGTGTAGGTTTCATCATCCATGTCTATTCCATCGGCTACATGCATGAGGAATACAGCTACTACAGGTTCTTTGCTTACTTCAACCTGTTCGCCTCTGCCATGCTCCTTCTCGTCATGGGCAACAACTTCCTGCTCATGTTCATCGGCTGGGAAGGCGTGGGGTGTTGTTCCTATTTTCTCATTGGCTATTATTTCGAGAAGAAGTCGGCGTGCGATGCTGGCACCAAAGCATTCATCGTCAATCGTGTGGGTGATTTTGCCTTTCTCTTGGCGGTCATGTACATCTTCAATATTTTTGGCACCGTCGATTTCACCGATGTCATGCACGCCGCTCCGGAAAAACTGATCTATGGTGGAGAAATAGCAACCATCATCACCATGTTGCTGTTTGTCGGCGCGACAGGTAAATCGGCACAGATTCCGCTTTACACCTGGCTCCCGGATGCTATGGAAGGTCCGACACCGGTCAGCGCCCTGATCCACGCGGCCACCATGGTCACGGCGGGGGTCTATATGGTCGTCCGCTGCAACGTGTTGTTCAACCTGGCGCCGCTGACCATGACCACGGTTGCGTTCATCGGCGGAGGCACTGCGGTGATGGCCGCGACCATCGGCATGACACAATTCGATATCAAACGTGTTCTGGCCTATTCCACCGTCAGTCAGATCGGCTATATGTTCCTGGCTTGTGGTGTTGGCGCTTACACCGCCGCGATCTTCCATCTCGTGACCCATGCATTCTTTAAGGCCTGTCTCTTTCTGGGTTCCGGTAGCGTCATTCACGGCATTCATGGCGAACAGGACATGCGTAAGATGGGCGGACTCAAAAGTCATATGCCAGTCACCTATTGGACATTCCTGGTTTCAACTCTGGCGATTGCTGGAATATTTCCGTTAGCAGGCTTCTTCAGTAAAGACGAGATTCTGTATCACTCCTTAATGGATGGAAATATTATATTCTGGGGCATGGGGATTTCTGCCGCCCTGCTGACCGCGTTTTACATGTTCCGACTGGTGTTCATGACTTTCCATGGCGAATCACGGGTAGACCCATCTGTCCACCCTCATGAATCTCCGAAAGTGATGACCATGCCACTGGTGGTTCTGGCTGGGCTCGCCGCCGTGGGTGGTTTGCTGGGTGTCCCACTCATTCACGGTTGGCATATCCTGCATAACTGGCTTGAGCCGGTTCTCCATTTTGATCTTGCCAACGCACTGCAACATTCCGAGCATATGCTACATGAGGCAGGTCGACACGCCCCTTCCTGGGCGCACTTACTTGAACCGAAAGAACACAACGTCTGGATCGAATCTGGGTTGATGCTGTTTTCCCTTGTTGTCGCTATCATCGGAATTGCCAGTGCCTACATATTTTATATCAAGCGTCCTGACCTGCCGGCGAAATTCACTGAGGGACAGTGGGGATTCGACCTGGTACAAAACAAATATTATGTGGACGAACTTTATGACGATGCAATTGTGCAACCTACTGTCGAAGGTTCCAAGCTGTTATGGAAAGAATGTGATGCCAAGGCCATTGATGGTGCCGTGAACGGCGCCGCCAGCACCATCGGCTGGTTCAGCCGTCAGGCTCAGGTGTTCCAGTCCGGTTTCGTGCGCAATTACGCCTTATTTATTGTTGTTGGATTTATTAGTCTTTTGCTGGTGATGTTTTAAATGTTCTTAACCTTTATCACATTTCTGCCGTTCGTCGGAGCGGTGTTCCTGGCTTTCATGCCAAAGGAAAATGAAAACGCGATCAAGCAGACCGCTGTCGCTGTCGCGTTGACAGATTTTCTGCTCTCGTTGTTGTTGTGGACGAATTTCGACAACACCACCCATAAGATGCAGTTCGGCTTGAACATTCCCTGGATCGAAGCTTGGGGCATCAACTACCATGTCGGTCTGGATGGCATTTCACTGCTCCTTTATGTGATGACCACCTTCCTGACCCTGATCTGCATCATCGCGTCCTGGGATGTCAAAAAACATATCCGCGAATACATGATGGCCATGCTGGCTCTTTCAACCGGCATGCTGGGAGTTTTCATCGCCCTTGACCTTTTCATGTTTTATGTTTTCTGGGAGTTCCAATTGGTTCCCATGTATATCATTGTTGGTGTATGGGGAGGCCCGCGCCGAATTTATGCATCCATCAAATTTTTCCTGTTCACCGCTGTAGGCTCGCTACTCATGCTGGTAGCCATCATCTGGATTTATTTCCATATTCAGCAAACGACCGGGGTCGCCACGGCAGACATTCTTTATATTACCGAACACCTTGATGTCTCTCTGGACGTACAGAAGTGGCTGTGGATGGCCTTCTTTCTGGCTTTTGCCATCAAAGTGCCAATGTTCCCGTTCCACACTTGGTTGCCAGACGCACACGTTGAAGCACCAACCGCAGGCTCCGTCATTCTGGCAGGTGTCCTGCTGAAAATGGGAACCTATGGATTCCTGCGTTTCAACCTGCCCTTCTTCCCTCAGGCTTCCTATGAGTTTGTTCCCATGGTGGCCTGGCTGGCGATCATCGGAATCATTTACGGCGCACTGGTAGCCATGGTGCAGGAAGACCTGAAGAAATTGGTTGCCTATTCCAGCGTCAGCCATCTCGGATTTGTTATGCTGGGAATTTTCGCGCTGAATCCTTATGGAATCCAGGGCGCCTTGATCCAGAACATCAATCACGGCATCAGCACCGGCGCGCTCTTCCTTTTGGTCGGTATCCTCTACGACCGACGCCATACAAGATTGATTACTGAGTTTGGTGGTCTGGCTAAAATCATGCCGAAGTACACGATTTGTTTCATGATCGCGGCATTGTCATCGATCGGACTACCGGGGATGAACGGGTTTGTCGGGGAGTTTCTGGTGCTACTGGGAATATTCCAGGTTAACGGACTCTGGGCGGCCTTCGCCACTTCAGGAGTCATCCTTGCCGCCTGCTACATCCTGTGGATGTTCCAACGCGTCATGTTCCTGGAATTGAAAAATCCAAAAAACATGGAACTCAAGGATATGAATACTCGGGAACTGATCACCATCGTTCCCTTGATCGTTTTAATTTTCTGGATCGGTTTGTATCCCAAACCTTTCATGAACACGTTTGACGCATCGGTCACGCACCTGGTCTCTAAAGTGAACCCGGACAATTTCCGGCCTCACCAGGAACACAAGAGTGACTCTCACGGGGAGCACACTCAACTCCTCACCCCAAATGAAATGGCAAGTTTGAACCATAAGCTTCAAATGCCCAACAAAGTTTTGATTAAGGAATAAACTGTGGAACCCATTCTCGCACCTGAATCGATTGACCTGATTGCCTTGGCGCCTGTGCTCGTTTTGAGCGTTTTTGCCATGATGGTATTGGTGTTAGACCTTTGGGGAGGGCGAAACAAAACCCTGCTGATGTTTACCAGTCTGGTCGGTCTTTTGATGACGGCTATCAGCGCGTTTGCCAAGCACCCCATTCCCGCCTATTCCTTCAACGACAGTTATGTCGTCGACCACCTGTCGTTGTTTTTCATCTGCATATTCACTCTCAGCTCCGCACTGGCGATCCTTTTATCCGTGGAATATAACGAGCGGGAAGGCATACGGGCCGGGGAGTATTACGCCCTCATCTTGTTCTGCACCGTGGGGATGATCCTTCTGGCTTCCTCCACCGACATGATCATGATTTTTCTGGGCATCGAAATTGTCTCGATCTGCCTTTACGTTCTGGCCGGGATACGACGGAACGATCATCGGTCCAACGAAGCGGCTCTCAAATATTTTCTGCTTGGCGCCTTTGCCACCGGGTTCCTGCTGTACGGAATGACTCTGGTTTATGGTTCGACCGGCTCCACGAACCTGTTCAAAATCGCCGAGTTCGTAAAAAATCCATCGGCCCAGACCAATCCTCTGTTGCTGATGGGACTGGTACTTCTCATTATAGGGTTTGGGTTCAAAGTCGCCTCAGTGCCATTTCATATGTGGGCTCCTGATGTGTACCAGGGTGCTCCGACTCCTGTTACCGCTTTCATGTCAGTGGGACCCAAGGCCGCCGCGTTTGCCGCTTTTTTTCGGGTATTTGCCGAAGCCTTCCCGGAGTTGTCGCCATCCTGGGAACTGCTCCTGAGCATCATCGCCGTCCTTAGCATGTTTGTCGGTAATCTCGGAGCCATCATGCAGACCAACATCAAACGGATGCTGGCGTTCTCCAGTATCTCGCACGCCGGTTACATCCTGATGGCGGTCATCGCTAAAAGTTCTCTCGCCAGTTCAGCCTTGCTGTTTTATATGCTGTCCTATGCTTTCATGACCTTTGGGATTTTTGGCATCGTGATTATCCTCGGCCGAAAGGGTGAAGAGAATCTGGAGATGTCTAATTATTCCGGCCTGGCATACAAGCATCCGGTTATCGCGTTAAGCATGACCATCTTCCTCCTGTCATTGGGCGGACTGCCACCATTTGCCGGGTTCGTCGCCAAGTTTTACCTCTTCAGCGCCGCGATTCAGGAAGGGTTACTCACGCTGGTTATCATAGCCGTGCTCAATAGTGCCATCTCGTTTTACTACTACCTGAAGGTTGTGGTCTTTATGTATATGAAAGAACCCGAAGCGGAGTTTAAAATCTCTCTGACTCCCATGACCCTCTTTGTGATTCTGGTCGGCGTGATTGGCACCATCAACCTCGGTATCTTCCCCAACGCTATCATCGCCCTCGCCTCCCATTAGGCATGGGGCCAATGAGCAATGGGCCGCGTTGCACCAAGAAAATATTTACCCGCAAAATAAAGATATGCGATTTGCCAGCGGAGGCACTCCCCACTAGCACTCGGCGTGCAGCCGAGTGGTGTGTTATAATTCTTTCTCTAAACATAAACGATTTAAAAGGCAAGCTGACGTTATGAAAATGCATCATCTGGACAAGGAAAAAGTAGAAGCCGTCATGGAGAAGGTGAAAGAAGTGATCGACTCGGGACAATACCCCGCTGACACCATCGAAGCAATTTTTAAGCTCTCGGAAGTGGATGGAGAGAAGTTTCTGGAAAGCAAGGCACATCCCATTCAAAAGGAAAAAGTGAATTTCGAAATAGATCCAGAAAAAGGTGTGCGGTTTTTTGATCCGTTCAACTTTTTCACACGCGGAATCTATAAAGATATGGACGGCCTCACCATCTGGACCACGGACAATCTAAAAGAGCCTTGGGAATACGACAAGGAGGAGCCCCCAAGTCCATAAAAAAACCCCCGCGCCGATTGGCACGAGGGTTTTTAATAATTCAGTACTATTCTCTTTAGCTTTTCTCTTTAGTTTTTTCCTGATCTTTGCTGAAGTCGTAGGATCCTTTTCGCGGAAGAGAAGCGGTGAAACTATCGGCCTCATCTTTCATGGCTTTATCTTTAGCCTCGCCTTCTTCCTCTGCTTTCTTGCGAATGGCAGCTTCTTTTTCTTCTTCGGTCATATCTTCTTCGGCTTTACCTTCTTCAACCTGAGCAGCCTGCGCGCCTTCTTCAACCGTGGCGGTTTCATCACCTTCCTGCGCTTCTTTCATGGAAGTTTTGAAGTTTTTAATACTGCGCCCGAAAGCACTACCGATTTCGGGAAGTTTTCCCGCCCCAAAAATAATCATAATGATGATCAAAATGACCATCAACTCAGGAAAACCAATTCCCATCATAATTCATACCCTCCCAGTATTGATAACAGGCAAACATCCGCCTATAGACATGATAAGTTGAATAGAAGAAGCCCAGTTTATCCTTTTTAGATAAGCAATTACAAGGGGAAATGGCCTCGATCCGTCAAACAGAGAAGCTTCAGCCCTGGCGAAGGGCTTTAATTGCCTTTTTATAGTCTTTCGCGTTAAAAATCGCCGACCCAGCGACCAACACGCTGGCCCCCGCCTGCACAATTTTACCGGCATTCTCAGGGTTTATGCCGCCATCGACTTCCAGCGCAATCGGGTGATCATAATTACTCATGATTTCATTCAGATTCTGGATCTTATCCAGCATCGATGGAATGAACTTTTGCCCGCCGAATCCCGGATTGACCGACATCAGCAAAACTATGTCGATCTCGTGCAGAATTTCTTCCAGTGAAGAAAGAGGCGTAGCCGGATTCAACACAACCCCTGCCATAATATCCTTTTCTTTGATCAATTGAATGGTGCGGTTCAAATGCGGGCAGGCTTCGACATGAACAGTGATGATATCCGAACCGGCAGAGATGAAGTCGGGAATATAATTGTCGGCATTTTCAATCATCAAATGCACATCCAATGGCAGTTCGGTCACTTTTCGGATCGACTCGACCACCGCCGGGCCAATGGTGATATTCGGCACAAAATGGCCGTCCATAACATCCACATGAATCCAGTCGGCTCCCGCCTGTTCTACCGCTTTGACCTCATCCCCCAGCCGGGCAAAATCTGCAGAAAGGATCGAGGGCGCAATGATTACCCCATCATTATTTTCAGCCATTGGCTCCATCAACCTCCATTTAGAAAATAAATCGACCCGAAGCATAGCATAAGCTGATAAATCCTTCCATTTTTATAAGACGTATTTGGCAAAGCCTCTGGCGCTAAACAGTTTCTTTCACTATAATAAAGGGTTTTATACCCACTATTTTTAAGCCCATGCAGACCCTACTCGAAAACCTCCGTGAGAAGATCAAGCGCCTCTTGATGCAGGACCATAATATGCTCCTGCTGGCAGCGGTGATCGGGTTTCTGGCCGGGCTGGCATCGACCCTGTTTCGCTGGCTGATCGGTTTTTTTGGGGATGTTTTTTCTGCGGAGGGGTTGGCATGGATTGGCATAACCGGCTCGGCGGTTCCTTTCCTGTTGCCGCTCATGCCGATGATAGGGGGGATCTTCACCGGCGTCATCTGTCATTTTTTTCCTGATGCAGTAAAAGAAAACGGAGTGCACCGGGTCATGCACGCGGTCGCCTTGAAAGCCGGAAAGATTCGCAAACGCACCTTGCTGACCTGCTCCACCACATCGGCACTCACCATTGGGTCCGGCGGCTCAGCAGGCCGCGAGGGACCTACCGTGCAGATCGGCTCGGCAGTGGGTTCGGCTCTCGGCAACTTGTTCCACCTTTCTCATGAACGAATTCAGGTCTTAGTTGGCTGTGGTGCGGCAGCGGGGATCGCCGCCTCCTTCAACGCTCCTTTAGCTGGAGTTCTGTTCGCTCTCGAGATCATTCTCACTAACTTCACCATCCATACGTTCAGCCCCATCGTCGTCGCCTCCGTCATTGGTACGGCGACCGGCCGGGCTATGGAGGGCAACGAAATCACTTTCCATGTGCCGGTCCATGAACTGGTCAGTTATTCTGAAATCATTTTCTATTTATTTCTCGGACTCCTTTGCGGAGTGGCTTCAAAATTGTTCACGTTCGCCTACTTCAAGGCTCATGATATTTTTGAAAAAAAGGTTCTCATCCCAAAACCCTTGAAACCCGCTCTCGGAGGACTGATCGTTGGGTTCATCGCCATATTTTTTCCGGCGATTCTGGGTAACGGCTACGAGTTCATGGAAAAGGCTCTGCACGGGGATATTTTCTGGGGACTGGCTTTCGCACTGGTTTTTTTGAAAATCATCAGCACGTCCACAACCCTGGGTTCGGGCGGACTAGGGGGAGTCTTCGCGCCCTCTTTGTTTATCGGGGCCATGCTGGGTTCTGCCTATGGAACTCTGGTGCATGCGATCAACCCTGGCTTCACAGCTTCGCCTGAGACTTATGCGCTGGTGGGAATGGGCGCCGTAGCAGGGGCGGTGATGCAGGCTCCTTTGACTAATATTCTGATGCTGTTTGAGTTGACCAATGATTACACCATCATTTTGCCGATCATGATCACCTGCATCGTTTCGGCCTATACCTTTCGCGCATTCAACAAAGACTCTATCTATGTTCAGAAACTGCTGAAGGAAGGCACGAACATCAAACATGGCCGGGAAGTTTCTATCCTCAACTCCATCAGAGTCAATGATGTTTTGAGCAAGGATGTCACAACGATTCCCGAAGGCATGCCGTTCAGGAAAATTCTCGAAACCATTTCATATTCCAAAAACTTTTATTTTCCTGTGGTGAATGGTCAAGGGGAGATGTCCGGCATTTTGTCTTTCCACATGATACGGGAAATGCTTTTTGAAGAAGACCTGGGCGATCTGGTTGTCGCCAACGATTTAAAAGTTAAATCCGTGATGACCCTCTCGCCGGAAAACAATCTCAACCAAGCCATGGAAATGTTCGCGAAACTTGATGTGGAACAGCTTCCCGTCGTCCGCCAAAGTGATCCTAAACGGGTGATCGGCATGGTCAACCGGGGCGAAGTGGTCGCCGCTTACAACCGTGAAGTGCTAGTCTCCGGATTCGACCGGTAGAGCCCTGATGCTTCACACCCTCACCTGCCGAACTTTTTCAACTCTTCTCTGTATATTTATCTCCGCCTCCGGTTGCGGCAAGCCCGAATCGTTGATCCACCGAAGATCACAATTTTTGATGGGGACTCTGGTCGAGATTTCCGTTTTTGAAAAAGATGAAAACATCGTCCAGCTTGCCATCCAGAATGCTTTCGACGAAATTCAACGGTTGGAAGGATTGATGAGCACTCATATTCCTAACTCAGAAATTTCTAAAATCAATCAAGCCGCAGGTATTGAACCCGTACCCGTATCCCCCGAAGTGTTCGAGGTCATCGACCGAGCTCTTTATTGGGCCGAGCAAACGGATGGAGCCCTTGATATAAGCATCGGCCCGGTTCAGGAGCTTTGGGCTTTCGAGGGCGACCACCCTTCCCTGCCCGACAAGAACACTCTTGAACAGGCACTTTCTAAAGTGGATTACAGAAAAATCCGTCTAGAGAATCAGACGGTATTTTTAACAGATAAAGGCATGAGTATTCATCTCGGTGCCATCGCCAAAGGGTACGCTGTAGATCGGGCTATATATATATTACAGGAAAAAGATATCCATCATGCGTTCATCAATGCCGGAGGCGACCTGAAAACTCTTGGTCACAGGCCCGATAGAACGGCCTGGAAGATCGGTCTGCAACATCCCAGAAAACCCGAGTCGATTCTGGCATCCTTTTCCCTTTCAGTAAAAGCTGTCGCCACTTCCGGCGACTACCAGAAGTATTTTGATCAGGACGGAACACGCTACCACCACATCCTGAACTCAAAAACAGGATATCCAGTTATCGGCACGATGTCCGCAACGGTGATCACCGATACCGTGATGGATGCGGACGCCCTTTCCACAGCTTTGTTCGTCATGGGTGCAGAAAAAGGCTTGGCCTTTATCAACTCGTTGAAAAATACCGAAGGCCTCGTCGTCGACCAGAACAATATCCCTCACTTGTCTCAGGGCATGGAGAATTTAGCGGATTTCTCCCTTGAAAGTTTCAAAGAGAACCTCAGCCATTAGACTATGCCCAATTTCATTGGGGTGGCAACGGTCGGGAAACAGGAAGGCCAACATGGGGTTCGCTTCCATACCCTCTCCATAGGCTTCAAAATAAGTGACAAACAAGTCGGGAAAGCGATCGTGAACGGTCGACAAATAAGGCTCCAACTCTGCAGGAAAATTTAAGAACGGGATTTTTTTATCCTCGGCAGTTTGCTGCACGGTGTCCCGGTACTCCGCAAAATTGCAGACACTGACGAATACAGGTCTGCCGCCCTTCTCTCGGACTCCCTCCACCAGCGCCTCAAGGTTTTCACGGTATTGTTTTAAAGGAACCCGCAAACCTGCCTTGTGCTCGTGGATAGATACGGGCAAACCCCATGTCCGCATCCACCGAAACAGCAATAGATGCTTCAGGTTCCAGTCCACTTTTCCAGCCAGAGAGTTTCGCAATTCAAAATGACGGCGATCTGTTTGCAGCGAGGGGTAAGAATCATTCCAGCCAAAGGAAAGAATGACCCAGTCGTCCTTTTTCACATCGCCCAACTCTTGCCACAACAATTTTCCCTGGAACGATGAAAAACCGGGAAGAGACAGGTTCCTCAGATTAAAGGGAGAAAGAGCGTTTAATTTTTCTACCACCAGAGAGGGATAGGATTTTTCAAAATCCACACCCCAGCCGAAACTGCTGGAGTCGCCCAATACATGCAGAGTCCTGGCCCCTGGTTTATTCTGATCTTTTGAAGGAGCGCGAAACCCTTCGGCGTTGGAATTAATCGTCCAGGGAGGAAGTTTGTCCACCATAAGAGCGGAGGAATAATTCTGCACCGTGATCGAGAGATTGGGTTTTAGCCGGTAACCATAACGCAGGTCAGGCTGGTAGGCGTAAGCATCTTCATTGACGAATCCTTGTCCAGCCACAAAGCGTTGGTATTTTTCCAGGACGACAGGATCCATCTCTTCCATCCACGCAGGGATGGCATAAGATTTATAATGCAATACCGGCTCAAATCCGGACAACCTCAGAACCAACTCTATAAACCCGAAAAAGAAAAATACCACTCCTACGGAGAACAAAAAAGACTGGATAGTTTTTGATCTTTCGGTCACAACTAAAATTTGGAAGGAGAAAAGCGTTTCAATAGTAGCGAGTTCCCAACGACTGAAACAGAACTCAATGACATGGCCACAGCGGCAAACACGGGTTTTAGGAGGACACCATAAAAAGGATACAAAAGCCCCGCCGCAATAGGAATCCCCAGCACATTATAAAAGAAAGCCCAGAAAAGATTCTGCCGTATTTTTGTAAGCGTTTTTCGGCTCAGTTCAATGGCTTGGGGCACAGCCCGAAGGTCGGAGGTAACCAGAGTGATGTCGGAAGCCTCCATCGCCACATCTGTACCGCTCCCCAAAGCAATACCGACAGTAGATTCGGCCAACGCCGGAGCGTCATTGATACCATCACCCACCATCGCGACTTTACGACCCTCTGCCATCTGCTTTTTGATTTCATCACGCTTTCCCGCAGGAAGGACTTCCGAGATCACATCATCAATGTCCAGTTGCCGGGCGACTGCCTCGGCGGTTCTCCGGTTATCACCCGTCACCATCATCACTTTGAGGCCCATCCTCTTGAGACGGTGAACGCATTCTTTAGCATACGGCTTTAATTTATCAGTGGTGGTGACGATGCCCTCAATCTTTCCATCAACACTTAATATCATCGGCGTTTTCCCTTGCCCGGCCAGCTTCTCCAGTTCATCGCTCATAGAGGAAAAATCAATTTTCTGTTCCTGCATTAATTTAATATTGCCCAGGAAAACATTTTTACCGTCTATTTTTCCCTGCACCCCGAATCCAGGCAAGGCTTCAAAATCAGTAACCGTTTCGAATCGGAGGTTATGCTTCCTAGCTTCAGCAACTACCGCCTGGGCTAAAGGGTGCTCCGATTTTTTTTCCAGAGAACCGGCCAGCGCCAGCAAACGGTCCGCATCCAATACGGCGGTAGGAGACAAAAGCACATCTGCCACTTCCGGCTTACCGCAAGTGAGCGTTCCCGTTTTATCAAACACAATCGTATCCAGCTTTTCGGCCTGCTCCAAGGCCTCGCCGCCTTTAATCAGGATGCCCATCTCCGCACCCTTTCCGGTTCCGACCATGATAGCGGTAGGAGTAGCAAGGCCCAAAGCACAAGGGCAGGCAATGATCATGACAGAAATGAATATCATCAAGGCAAAAAGAAACGGCGTGGTGGGTAAAGGACCGAATGTATCACCAAAGCCCCACCAGAATGCGAAAGCCAGAAGAGCCAGGCCAATCACCGTCGGCACAAAAATTCCGGCAATTTTATCTGCCAGCCTTTGCACAGGCGCTTTCGAACCTTGCGCCTGTTCCACCAGTTGAATGATCTGTGCCAGCACAGTATCTTTACCCATGCGGGTCACGCGCATTTTAAAAAATCCGGTTTTGTTGAGGCTGGCCCCAATCACTTCATCGTTGGATTTTTTTTCTACCGGAACACTTTCACCGGTCAACATCGATTCATCAATAGAAGATTGCCCTTCAATCAGGATTCCATCTACAGGGATTTTTTCACCAGGCCGGACCAGGGCCATATCTCCCACGACTAGATCCTCCACGCTGATTTCAAGCTCCCTGCCCTCTCGTTCAACATGAGCAGTTTTGGGTTGGAGTCCCATTAACTTTTTGATCGCCGAAGAAGCACTATGCTTGGCACGCGCTTCCATCCAACGCCCAAGCAGTACAAGCGTGATGATCATGACCGAGGTATCGTAATAAACATCCCAATTAGCCGACCAGCCCGGAAAAATGGTGACCCAGGCACTGTAAAAATAAGCCGCCGAAGTGCCCACGGCAATCAGCGTGTTCATATCGGCGTAACCGTGACGAAGTCCGTTCACCGCACCCCGGTAAAACTGCCCCCCGCCATAAAACTGCACCGGAGTCGCCAGAATGAACAAGGTAATATTCAGCGCAAATAATTGGATATTGAATAACGATTCGCCCTGCATCGAAAGAAACATGACGATTGCGCTGGTCAGTCCACTAAAAATCAGTTTCAGTTTAAGCTCAGCCAGGTTTTTGAGATAACGTTCTTCATCCTCCGAAACGTCTGGAGATTTTTCAGATAAAAGGCGGTAACCGGCTTCTTCTAAAGCCGATCGCAAGGTTTCAAAATCGACCAGAGCCGGGATGTGATCGACCGATACCTGTTCGGTCGCCAGGTTCACATCGACAGCATGAACTCCCGGCAAAGCCGAAAGTTTATTTTCGACTCGGGAGACACAGGAGGCACAGGTCATGCCTTCGATGGGAAACACGGTGCTTTTCCGGGGAACTTCAAATCCGAGTTTTTCGATGGTCACGGGGAACTGGCTGGCGGATACTTTTTGCGGATCAAATTCGATGGTGGCCGCTTCTGCGGCAAAGTTGACATGGGTTGAGATCACCCCTTCCAGTTCGCCGACCTTTTTTTCGATGCGTGCCGAACAACTGGCGCAACTCATACCTTTAACCGGCAGGATCAGGCTCTCTTTATTTTTGGGTTTAAGGTCCGGCATGATGAGCCCAGATTAGCACAAGGAGGCCTGCGGGCATACTTCAAAACCTCCATTATCGTAAGGACTTTTATGCTCAAGGTGATTCAGGTCTCAAATATTAACTTACTAAATCTATTCTCAAGAGACTAAGGATGGAAACTACTTATTTGTTTGTTGCAGTTCTGGCCGGGCTTTTTGCCTTTGTAATTTTTTGGCTTTATCGGCTCTGGTCAATTTAAAACCTTAAAGATCGCATTGAATATTAGATGTCGAATATTTGAATATCAAACAAAGGAATGGAAACCATGCTAAGCGAAGTTAGATTTTACGACTCCAGCGGAAAATGCGAAAAAGTTTTATCTGGCGAGAAGCTCAGCAAAGACTATTGGAAAAAATTAAATTGCTCCCAAACCAGTTGTACCCCAATGAAATTTGGCAACGGGAAAAGATTTAATAAAAAGAAATTGCTGGAAGAGTTTGACTATTACCTTGACGAACCTTTTGAAATTTACGCACTTGAGGAATGAACTGGACTTTATAATTTTATCTATATAGGGCCTTTGGCATCTGAAATGGAACTGATAAAGGCAGGAAAAGAGAATGGTGCTTTTTATTTATTACTAAACAGGGTTTTCAGGGTGACCACACCATAACCGATCAGCATGAGGGCGATCAGTCCGCTGGAAAAAGAGTTCTGGCTTATGGCGCTGGTGAACACAAAAACACCTACACCGCTCAAAATCACACCGAGGACAAAAAAACCGAACGTGCGGTAAATCGGGGTTTTGCTTTCCAGATTGTCGCGTTTTTGTTTGAGTTGCCACCGCCAACGCAGGACATAATAGGTCTGGCGAATCCAGTTGAACAATCCGCTGTCTTCAATCAGGCTGGTCTTACAGTACATGCACTGGGCATCTGTATTGCGATTGGGAAACCCGCAATTCAGGCATAGTTTACTGTCGTGACTTTGATTTAAAATCACAGGTTCTTTTTTAGGCCTATCCATACATATACTCCATAATCCATTATCGGCACACTGTGCCAAAAGGATAAAAAAAACCACAACTTACGGGTGTATTTGAATTTTATTACTTATGGATAACCCTGTCAATCTCCTTCGTGAGCCTTAAGCCCCTATCTTCGCCATATTATTATTCGTGATTGAACTGTAAGGTTCAATTGCCTATAATCCAGTTTCCATTCTCTATAATTGAAAACTCCATTGTAATGAGACAGATTCTTTTCATCCTTTTATCGCTTTGTATGGTTTCGCCCGGTTTTGCCGCATCCTCTTCCGAGGAAATGGCGCTCATTCCAGCTGGGAAATCCCAAATGGGGAGTCGAAAATCCCTGTTGGAGCTCAAACCTCATGACTTGTTCAACACCGACCGGCACACCCTGGGTCCGGAAAATCCGGCTCACGAGGTTTACCTCGATGCGTTCCACATAGATATCTATGAAGTGACCAACGCGAAATACAGAAAATATGTCGATGCAACTGGAGCCAAAAAACCCCATATCTGGGAAAATCCCGAGTTCAACGGTGACCAGCAACCGGTGGTCGGCGTTTCCTGGAAGGAAGCCGTGGCCTATTGTAAATGGAGTGGAAAGCGCCTTCCCACAGAAGCTGAATGGGAAAAAGCGGGACGAGGCAAACGTCCGGTTAAATACCCCTGGGGAGATTCACCACCCGATTCAGAAAAACTGAACTATAACGAAGAGAAGATGAAAACCGTACCGGTGGGTTCCTATGAAAAAGGCAAGTCCGATTACGGCATCTATGATCTTTCCGGCAACGTTTCCGAATGGGTTCATGACTGGCATTACCCGGAGTACTACCTGTTCTCACCCAAAGAAAATCCGCAGGGTCCGGAAAAAGGACAATATAAAATTATTCGCGGTGGAAGCTGGAGAAACAGCATCGAGTATGTCGACCTGACCTACCGCAACGCCACCACTCCCACCCAGAAGAGTAACGGCGTAGGATTTCGTTGTGCTAAAAACGCATCGGAATAAATTTTATAATTAAGGGCGTTTGAGTCGGGTGAGAATTCGGTCCAGCAGAAGGTCAGCTATTTCCAGCTTTGGTTTCAGAGGAAGGTGTTCCATATTTTCTTCACGGTCGATGATCGTCACCTGATTGGAGTCGGACTGAAATCCAATTCCCGGCGCGCTGATATCATTGGCAACAATGAAGTCGAGGTTCTTTTTTTTCAATTTCTCAAAAGCACTCTCCACCAGATTCTGGCTTTCCGCCGCGAAACCCACCACCAGCTTGCCTGAGTTGCGCTGTGCCACTTCCAGCAAAATATCTACAGTGGGAACCAGTTTGAGAACCAGACCTTCATCTCCATGTTTTTTGATCTTTTCTTTTTCCAGTTTTTCTGCGGCAAAATCACCCACAGCAGCAGACATCACCAGAACATCGCAGTCTGCAAGATGCTCCTGAACCAGAGCATTCATCTCGTCTGCCCTTTTACAAGGTTTAAAGTCCACATCCACCGGCGGCTTTAAATGCGTCGGACCGCTGATGAGAACCACTTCCCCTCCCCGTGCTTTGGCCCGCTCGGCTACGGCGTAACCCATTTTCCCTGAAGACGGATTAGACAGGTATCGTACAGGGTCGATGGCTTCATGAGTGGGCCCGGCCGTGATGAGAAACCGTATGCCGATCAGGTCATCACGTGGGTTAAAATAACTCCTGACTTTGTCAAGAATAACTGCGGTGTCGGCCAAACGTCCTGGCCCTATCACCCCGCAAGCGAGTTCGCCATCTTCGGGGTCGACAAACTCCACGCCTCGAGATTTCAAAAGAGCTATATTTTCTTTGACAGCAGGATGCCCCCACATCCCTTCATTCATAGCCGGGGCAACCAGCAACGGGCCCTTGAACGCCAGATGCAAACATGACAGGGCATCGTCGGCAAGGCCATGCGCCATTTTGGCCAACGTGGAGGCGGTAGCAGGAGCCACAACCAGAAGATCACCATTCTCGGCCATGCGGATGTGTTCCATCGAGTTTTGCGCATCAAACAGGTTGTGGTAAACCGGATGCCCGGAAAGCGCCTCAAAAGTCAGCGGGGTCACAAATTGGCCGGCATTGGCGCTCATCACCACCCGCACCTCGGCCCCTTCCTTCACCAACAGGCGCACTAATTCCACAGCCTTGTAGGCCGCGATACCGGCTGAGACACCCACTATGATCTTTGCGTTTTTCATAGTTCGATTATAAGTATTAATTTACAGGCAATCAATGTTTTTAGGAACCGGAGCAATTGACTTTACACCCTCCATTTCATAAAGTATTGTCACTATTTCCTGTAGGAACCCAGCTGTTTCCAATACTTGCACCGCACCCGAAAAATGCCCAACGAAGAAAAGTTCAGGATAGCCATCCGAGTTCCAGAGATTTTTTATGTCCTCAGAGATGAGGAATCGCGCGAACCGGAAAACTTTATAGCCGAAGTGAAATTAATAAAAAAACACCAGTCTGACGAAGAAAATGCAGAACACGTTTCAGAAGAGGTTCAACTGGGGCGCGATCAAATCGATACTGTTTGCAGGACACTTAAATCAGAATTCACCACTGAGACCAAAAACATAACTTCATTCAAAAATTATGCTCATAACCTGGAGTCTGGTTCACGCGAAACGGCCATACAGGAAGTTAAAAACTTTCTCCAGGAAATGCGAGATATCGAGGAGAGTTATAAAGGCGACAATGTATCCAAATTTTTTCTAGGTCACTGGAACCAATACGGAGAGGATTTTTATTTCATTTTAAAAAGCATCGACCTTGCAGGCATCCGGGTGGTGCGAGACAACAGTCTACTAGAACACCTGACTGACGAGCAAAAAATCGAGATCTATCTGGAAAGATATTGATCGCCATAAAAAAATCCACCCAGGGGAGCTGAGTGGATTTTGCAGAGGCAATCACCCTGAACGGGCCATCTTAACGATTCTCCCCCCTACCTCAATCCAATTTTTTTTCTATCCCTTTGATGATGGAGCGTCCCTTTGGCGCGTGGTTTCTCAAGTGTTCACGCACAAGCATCACAGCGTGATTGTCATCCATCGCCGTGATGAAGATGCTAAAATCCTCTTCGGAATTATCCTTTTCATTTATTAAAACACCTTTTACTTTAAAACTATAATGTTTAGGTGGCATGGTATTCTCAAATTGGTTTATAACAGCATTATATGATATCAATCCTATTTAAAGAACCCAGCAAAATTTTTCGGTGAGCCCGGATATAAACATGAAACTAAAAATCCTTTTAGTCGCTGCCGAAGTCCATCCTTTCGCCAAAACCGGAGGGTTGGCAGATGTCAGTGGTGCCCTGCCCCCGGCCCTGAAAAAACTCGGGCACGACATTCGGGTCATCATGCCCAAATACCCTTGCGCCACCAAGGCCGGGAAAAAGATACAGCCTCTCAAGATCAACCTGAAACTTCCTGGCTTCAAAGAGAAGGGTACTCTGTTTGAATCTGAACTTTCTGGGGGAGTACCGGTTTATCTGATTAGGCATGACGGGTACTTTAACCGTAAGCATATCTACGGCGAACCCGGCACGACATACCCCGACAGTGTAGAGCGATTTTCTTTTTTTTCTCGGGCTGTTCTTGAAGCCGTCAAAAATCTCGATTTCAAACCAGACATCATCCATTGCAACGACTGGCACACCGGACTGATCCCGGTCTACCTGAAATCGCTGTACCGCAAAGATGCTTGGTTCTCTAAAACTAAAACTCTTTTCTCGATTCACAATCTCGGGTATCAGGGCAACTTTCCTCATTCTCATTTGAAAGTAACCGGACTGGGCGAGTCTTTGTTCCGGGAAGACGGCATTGAGTTTTATAACCAGATTAGTTTTTTAAAAGGCGGGCTGATGTTTGCCGACACCCTGACAACGGTGAGCCCTGCCTACAGCCAGGAAATCCAAACTGCGGAACTGGGTTGTGGCATGGAAGGCATTTTACAAAAACGCTCCGATCACCTGTATGGGATTTTGAACGGCGTCGACGATACCGTCTGGAATCCGAAAACCGATCCATTGATTGCAACTAACTATGGCCCGAAATCCCTATCACAAAAAAAACAATGCCGCGATGACCTGATAACAATGTTTTCTCTCCGGCTCAATAAAAAGACACCGATTCTCTGCATGATCACCCGGCTTTCGGAACAAAAGGGAATCGATTTGATCATGGAAGCCAAAGACGCGCTCGACAAGGAGGACATATCCTTAGTGGTTCTAGGAACGGGCTCGGCCCAATACGAATCCTTTTTTAAGCAATGGAGCCGGGACCGCCCCGACCGCATCGCGACAGCATTGAAGTTTGACGAATCTCTGGGGCACCGTATTTTGGCAGGCAGCGACATGCTCCTCATGCCATCCCGTTATGAGCCTTGCGGACTCACCCAGATGTATGCGCTGAAATATGGCACGGTTCCTGTCGTCCGGGACATCGGCGGTTTGAAAAACTCCGTTCAGGAGTTCAACGCTAAAACGGAAAAAGGAACTGGATTCAAATTCAAAATTTCACAGACAAAATTTTTTCTGAAATCTCTACAAAAAGCCTTATCCTGTTTTGACCAAAGCAAAACCTGGAAAAAACTGATGTTAAACGGCATGGCGAAAGACAATAGCTGGGAGTTTTCCGCCAAACAATATGTACGTCTTTACCGTAAATCCCTCTGACACAGCGGAAGGAGTCTCGCTCAATGACGGAAAGCAATCTTGGCCTGGAAATTCTTCAGGAAGTTACCCTGATCGCCAACTCCACTCTGGATCTGGATGAGACTCTGGAGCAAATCATCCCAGTGATTAAAAATAAAATGCATATGGATGCCTGCGCCATATACCTGATTAATGAATCGGACGGGCTTCTGCACTTGAAAGCTTCCATGGGCCTTCCTGATGAGGCCAGACACATTAATCTGGAAATCGGCCAGGGGGTAACAGGCTGGGTCGCCCAGCAGGGAACGTCTCTGGCCTTGAGTGAAGCCATGCAGGACCCCCGGTTCGTTTATTTCCCGGAAATTGAAGAAGAAAAATTTAGTTCCATGCTTTCGGTGCCCATTCTTGCCGACTGCCCCCCTCTCGGTGTCATCAATGTTCATAGTATTGAAAGGAGAGTGTTCAGTCTGGAGGAAACCAGTCTCTTGGAGACCATTGCCGGTCAGGTCACCGGTTGTCTGAGAAACGCAATTCAGTTTCACCAGAACCAGATGATGTTGAAGGAAACGCGAATTCTGTACGATATCAGTTTGGCGGTTCAATCCACCCTCAAACTGGAACACGGATTGTGGATCATCCTCAGCGCCATCACTATGGGAGAAGCAGGAGGGTTCAACCGCGCCATGCTGTTCACCCTCAACGAAAAAAACCAGCAACTTCAGGGAATCATGGGCCTGGGCCCGGACTCCCATGAAGATGCCGTAAAAATCTGGACCGAACTGGATAAAAAAAAGGGTGACTTACTGCAATGGGTCATCAATGAAGCCCAGCGTGATCTGCATAGAGACTCCCCATTCCACAACTTTGTTTGCGGATTGCGTTATCCCGTCACTGCCAACGACAATATTCTTTCAGAAACCGTACTGCAAAAAAAACCCTTCAATATTACAAAAGCTAAAGAACATTCGCTCGTCAGTCAGGAGTTCATTAATGCGCTGGGCACGGACTCTTTCGCCACCGTCCCCCTTATCGCACATGAAGAAGTGCTGGGAGTCATTCTGGTCGACAACCGCTACGACCAAAAACCCATCACCGAAGAAAACCTGCGGTTTTTGACGCGGTTTACCGTTTACGCCAGTTGGGTCATCGAAAATTCCCGGCTTTTCTCCAAACTGCTGGACACCAACCGTGAACTCCTTTCCATGAAAGAACAACTGGTCCAGGCAGAAAGACTATCGGCTCTGGGAGAAATGGCCGCGGAAGTCGCCCATGAAATTAAAAACCCTCTGGTTTCCATTGGTGGATTCGCCCGCAGGCTAAAAGATAAAATGAATAATCTCTCCCAAAAGTGGGAAGACAATGACGATTTAAAATCAGCCGCTAATTATTCTGAAATTATTTCCAGCGAGGTTGAGCGCCTTGAAAGATTGCTCAAGAACACCTTGATCTACTCCAAGTCTGGAGCACTCGAAACGGAAGAATGCCAACTCAACAAATTGATTGAAGAAGTCCTTTATCTGTTCAAATCAGGACTCTATGAAAAAAACATAAATCTTGTGACCGATCTGCAAGCAGACCTTCCTCGATTGAACCTCGATCAGCAGAAAATCAAACAGGTCCTGATAAACCTGTTCTATAACGCCCTCGAGTCTCTCCCTTTAGGCGGACTGCTAAAAGTTAAAACCTTTCAAGAAGAATACGCCCAGAAACAAAAAATGATCACCGTACGGGTTGAAGACACCGGCGGAGGCATTCCCCAGGAAGTTTTTGAAAATATTTTCAATCCCTTTTTTACCACCAAACATACGGGGACCGGACTCGGACTTTCCATTTGTCGGAAAATCATAGAGAATCATGGCGGAACAATTCGGGTGGAAAACCAATTAGGTAAAGGGGTTACCGTCTATCTCCATTTACCATTGCAAAACAGCCCCGATTATATTAAAAACTAGTGTCCCTCTGTCATGGTGAATCCATTTGTTCTTTTTTCTGGAGTCACTGAACTCAACAAAGAAAAGCTGAATATGAAAAGCATCCTCGTTGTCGATGACGAACAAAACATCAGGTTCCTCTATAAAGAGGAGCTTGAAGAAGCCGGTTATCAGGTTTCGGTGGCCGCCACTGGCGAGGAAGCCCTGAAAATGTTAGACAAGCAGGTTCCGGACCTCATTATTCTGGACATCAAAATGCCCGGAATGGACGGCATTGAGGTCATGCGAAGAATAAAGGATGAGAAAGGTGATATCCCCATAATACTTTGTTCTGCTTATGGTCAGTACAAACAAGACTTCAGAGTATGGGCCTCGGATGCCTATGTGGTCAAATCGGCCGACCTCCGGGAACTGAAACTCACCATCAAGGAGATTATCAACCAGCTAAAAGCCGGTTGATCATAAGAAAATGACCCGTCAAACCATCGAGCCCAGGTTCATTGCTGTTGAAGGCGCCATCGGAGCGGGTAAAACATCTTTAGTCAATCTTCTTGAACAACAATATGAAGCCCGAGTGATTCTGGAGGAGAATGATTCTAATCCCTTCATCGCGAAATTTTATGAGGACCAGGAAACCTACTCCTTTCAAACCCAGATTTTTTTTTTACTGAGCCGTTACAACCAGTACATGGAACTGGCGCAAAGAGATTTGTTCAACTCCGTAGTCGTGATCGACTACCTGTTTCAACGCGACAAAATATTTGCCCAACTCAACCTGGAAGATCACGAATACCGCCTGTACGATCAAATCTTCAACCTGCTCGGCCCCAAAGCCCCGAAACCCGATTTAGTCATTTTTTTGCAGGCCAGCACCGAAGTGTTGCTGGAGAGAGTTTCCAAAAGAGGCAGGGATTATGAAGCTTTTATGGACCCCGATTATCTTGATTCGGTGAACAAAGCCTTCAATAATTTCTTTTTTTATTACTCCGATACACCGCTTTTGGTCATTAATACCAATGAGATCGACTTTGTTGAAAAAAAATGTGACCTAGAAGAGTTGATTAACAAGATCAACAGTCATAAAATAGGTAGAGAATATTATAACCCGCTTGGATCCTAACGGACCGGGACGGAGTAAGCTTCATAAATCAAGGCGAGCGTAATTCGAGGACCCCACTGGCGGCCTCAAAATTTTTCATAGCGTTCTCCTTAAATGCTACGCTTCTCCCACAGCATTTGCTGGTGGTTTCATTTATTGAAACCCCTCCCCCCGTTTGGCCTCAAGCCTTATCTGTTTAAAAGATCATGGATAACAGGCCTGTCACTGTCCCTGAAATTTCAGGGAGAAAAAATTCGAGGAAAAAGATCACCGCCCTGACCGCCTACGACTACAGCTTCGCCAAACTCCTCGACGCAACAGATTTAGACATCATTCTGGTGGGCGATTCCTTAGGCATGGTTTCCCTAGGCCATGAAAACACCCTCGCAGTGACCCTAGAAAACATGATCGACCATACCCGCGCCGTCAAGCAAGGTGCTAAACGCGCTTTGGTGGTCGGCGATATGCCTTTCATGTCCTATCAGGTTTCAGTGGAACAAGCCGTCACTAACGCCGGTCGCCTGATTCAGCAAGGCGGGGCATCTGCTGTCAAACTCGAAGGGGGAGCGCGCATGGCAGACAGGGTGCAGGCGATTGTTCAGGCGGGAATTCCCGTCATGGGCCATATTGGCCTGACTCCGCAATCGGTTCATCAGTTCGGCGGCTATAAAGTGCAGGGCAAAAACTATCTCGACTCCCGGCAAATCCGGCAGGACGCACACGACCTGCAAAACGCTGGCATCTTCGCTCTGGTTCTCGAGGGCATCCCCGGTGAACTGGCAGAAGAAATCACCGCCGAACTAAAAATACCCACCATTGGTATTGGGGCAGGCTCTAAATGTGACGGACAGATTCTGGTGCTGCACGACCTTCTAGGACTGAATCAGGACTTCGTGCCCAAATTTGTAAAACAATACGCCCAGATGGCAGATAGCCTGAAGAACGCGGTCTCCGAATACATACAGGATGTCAGGAGCGAAACATTTCCGGCGCAGGAACATACCTATCATTCAAAACAGGGAAAACTCAAACAGGTCAATGATGGAGACTAAAATCAAATCCAGCCGGGAAACACTGCAAAGGGTTTCCTCCATTTCCACAATGAAAGAGATTTCTCAATCGTTGCGCAAACAGAACCTGACTATCGGGTTTGTGCCAACTATGGGTTGCCTCCATGCAGGTCATTTAAACCTGGTCAAAAGATCATTGGAAACCTGCGACCGAACCGTGGTCAGTATTTTTGTGAATCCCACCCAGTTTGGTCCCAACGAAGATCTCGATACCTACCCACGTCAGCTGGAAAGCGACATCGAGAAACTCGAGACGCTGGGCATCGACATTCTGTTTCACCCGACCCAAGAAGAGATGTATCCGGCAGGCTATAAAACTTATGTGCAAGTGCAGGACATCACCGAACATTTATGTGGCAAAAGTCGGCCCGGTTTTTTCAAAGGCGTCAGCACAGTAGTTTTGAAACTGTTCAATATCGTCCAGCCCCATAACGCTTACTTTGGCGAAAAAGACTGGCAACAGCTTGCCGTCATCGAGGCTCTGGTTGAAGATTTAAACCTCGGTGTTGCCATCATCCGTGTGCCCCTTGTAAGGGAAACTGATGGACTGGCCATGAGCTCCAGAAACCGCTATTTGTCACCGCAAGAGAGACAAACTGCGCTGTCCTTATCACGTTCCCTTCAGCAGGCCCGGGACAGTATTCGTCAGGGAATCACCTCGGCAAAAGTGATCAGCAAATCCATCCGCCAATGCCTGTCCGAAAAAGAAGGAACAGAGATCGACTATATTTCCATTTGCGACCCAAAAAATTTCACGAAAAAGGAAGAAATACGTGGTAGAACGCTGATCGCCCTCGCGGTGAAGGTCGGCCCGTCACGGCTTATTGACAATTGCATTATCGAGGAATTCTGATGCAAAGAATTATGCTTAAATCCAAACTTCATCGTGCCCGTGTAACGGCAACGGAGCTTGATTATGAAGGCAGTATCGCTATTGATGAAGACCTGTTGGAAAGAGTTGGCATTCTGCCTCTTGAACAAGTCCAAATTTATAATATTAACACCGGGGCTCGGTTCACCACCTATGCCATAACCGCCGAACGAGGGTCCGGAATTTTTTCAATCAATGGCGCAGCCTCCCGTCTGGCGCAGATAAATGATCGCATCATCGTCGCGGCTTATGGTATGATAGATACAGATCAAGAAACACATAATGCCCAGATCGCCCTTCTCGACGAGAGCAATAAAATCGTCGAAGGCCAATGAGTATTTTATAAGCTTATCCCAATAATCCCTTTTACTTAGGAAGAGGTTATCTTGCCCGATCTTTTGATATATGGCGCCGCTGGATTCATGGTCTGGATGTGTCTGGACTGCATACAACGCCGCGAGCATTTTGTCTGGATCATTATCATGATCGTTCTCTTCCCCGTTGGGGCGGCGGCCTATTTCTTTGTCGTGAAAAATCGCGCCGCCGGAGGAGCTAGAGCTGGAGGCTCCCTCACTCCTATCCGCAAGGAAGTTGAGACAGAAGAAACCCTGCAACTCAAAGAACTGATCGGAAAACACCATAAAGCCTATCACTATGAAAAGCTTGGGCAGGCCTATATCGAACAAAAAAAATTCGAGCGGGCAATTCCCGAGTTTGAAGAAGCTATCCAACGCGACCCGGAAATGCTGGAAGCTCGTTATGGTCTGGCTAAAAGCCTGCACGGAATGGGCCGATATGAAGAAGCCGCTGTTGCTCTGGAAAAACTGATCGCCATCGACAAAAAATACGATTATGGCAATGCGATTTTCGGTCTAGCAGAAAGCTATCGACTATCAGGCAATGAAGAAAAAGCACTGGAAGCGTATGGCGAAGTCATAAACTCCTTCCACTTTTTTAAAGCTTATTACCACTACGCTCAGCTTCTCGATAAAAGAGGCAAAAAGCAGGAAGCCATCGACTATATGAAAAGCATCGTCGGCTCTTCGAAAGACCTGCCCGACTATAAACTCGAAAAAGAGCGGTTCTGGATTGATGAGGCTTATAAGTTCCTGCGAAAAAATGGGATCGAACTGGCCTGAGCAATGGCTTTTTTAGGCTATCAAACGTTCTCTCGGCTTATGATGTTTCCCAAATTCAATTAGTAAGTGCAACTCTGACTGTCGTTAAGAAGGTAAACTGCGGTAACCTTGCGGTTTATCTCACCGACAAAATTAAGAGGAGCATGCATGAGTTGTTACACACAGCTTACCCAAGGACAACGCTACCAAATGGAAGCCCTTCACAAAGCCGGTCATAATCAGACAGAGATTGCGACTTTTCTCTCGACCCATAAGTCAACGGTTAGCCGTGAGTTACTGCGTAACCAAGGTCTTCGTGGCTACCGTCCGAAACAAGCTCACGTGAAAGCTATGCAGAGACGCCACGATAAACCAAAAACTCACATCCCCCTAACTACTTGGGTTATGGTGGATGCCCTGATCAAGCAAGACTGGAGTCCAGAACAAATTTCCAGTCGTTTGTATGATGAACAAGAAATCTCGATCAGCCATGAATGGATTTACCTCCATATCTACAAAGATAAACGCCAAGGAGGTGATCTACATAAGCACCTGCGTTGTCAGAAACAACGGCGTAAACGTTACGGCAAACAAGATCGCAGAGGGCGTATTACCAACCGTGTCAGCATTGAAGAACGCCCAGCTATCGTCAACAGTAAATCCCGCATCGGCGACTGGGAAGGTGATACGATTATAGGCAAAGGCCATCAAGGTGTAGTCACCACTCATGTAGAACGTAAAACCAAGTACACGGTTTTGACCAAATCAAATACCAAACACGCTAACCTGGTGCGCCAAAGCATCGTACAAGGACTAAAACCTTATCAAAATCAAATCATCACCATCACCTATGACAACGGGTTGGAGTTCTCCGAACACCAGAATATAGCTCAAACTCTGTCGGCTAATATCTACTTTGCTCATCCGTATTCTTCTTGGGAACGGGGGTTGAACGAAAACACCAATGGACTTATTCGACAATATTTACCAAAATCACAGCCCTTGAATAAAGTCACTCAGAAAAAACTGAACTTCATTATGGATCAACTTAACCATCGACCCAGAAAAGCTCTTGGTTTCAAAACGCCATATGAGTTATTCTTCAAAAAGAAAACTTTACTAACTGTTGCACTTCAAACTTGAATTCGCCATCTATTACACTGTTAATTTCAGACAGAATCATTTTCAAGTCAACATTATGCATGCTGGCGGTTTGCTCCACGGTTTCAAAAACCTGACCCGGGCAGGTGAAACAACTTTCGCCGTAATGCGCTTCGAATACTTTTTTGGTGGTCGGGTAAGTCACGATCAAACTACCGACCCGTGTGTCAGCCTCGCACATTTGCCCGCACTCAATTTCCTGTCCCGCTGCCGGAGATCCCTCCGGATGAGGTTGAGAAGCCGAAGATGCTTCTTCAGCAAAAATTACCTGATTGAGTTTTCCCAGAAACTCTGCTGGCGACACGCCGTGTTTTTCGCAGGCCTTGTCGATGCTGATCACTTTGGCGAAGGTTTGCCGTGCAGTCGGATTAGCCAAGGCCTGGAATCCATTTGCGACAAAAACCTCCAGAGCTTGTGGAAACTGGTCGATCACTGGTCCCACTTTCATATCTCCGGTAATTTTTGTCGGGGGCAGTCCTTCCTTTTCGGGGGAGAGGACAAAATAGAGATTGTAAAACATGATCACGAACGATATTCCGGCAAGAACGGCAAAAAAGATGAAGAGAGCCTGAGTCGCCCCTCCTCCTCGCCAGTCGTTGAAACTCTGCACAGCCACCATTCCCAAGAGACCCGCATTTTGCAGAATAAACTGAACTTTCATTCCGCCGGGCCAGGGCAGTGTGCGTGCGCTGAACCGGGGCAGCACATGGTAGGCCACGCCCGATACCATCATGGTCATGAACCCGAGCAGGTTCAGGTGGATATGGATGAATCTTAGCGGATTTGAAAGCGAAGGGTTGATGGCCATGGTGATGCCAAGTAGAGCGCCGATCACCGCATAAATGAGGCCTGCTTTAATAAATAGTCGTGGGCTGTTATCCATAGCAGGTAAGAGGTATCAAAGCGTTAAATTATTCCACCAAATAAACTCTACCCCGCCACTCGGTGCGGGAAAAAACCAGAGTCTCAATCATGGAGTTTATCATGATGGCCGCCATCACAACAGCGCCTATCGGAAACAGGCAGGCGTTGATGCGGTTCAGCCCCAACTCATCACAGATTTTAATCGTTGCGGCGGAAACCATGATGACGCCGAGCAGGGAGAGTCCTACCCAGAGTAGGCCGGACCCTACCACCACATTCCATCCCAGCACCAGATAAGGCGTCAGCAAAAATGCCAGCACCATGAATACATAATAAAGCGCGCGGACGACCGAGCGCTTCATAGCCAGGAACATATTCTTGCGCCAGCCGGTCCAGATTTCACGGAAGCCAAAATACATGCGAATGGAAAACAGACGCTTGGCATCGGCGACGAGAAGATTGAATCCGGCCCTCTTCAACCGCTTGGCGATCAACACATCTTCCAATACATCGGCCTTGCCGCCTTCGTGCCCGCCGATGCTTTCATAAGCTGCACGCTTGAACATGAGGAACGCGCCGAATCCCATCGCGCTTTTGTGACCTGGGCTGTTCACTTTTCTAAACCGTGTCAGGGATGCGATAAAGCCGAAGATGGTCGGTTGCACCGCCCTTTCCCAGAACGAACCAAACTCTGCTCGAGGCATCAAAGTCAGAGCGTCGAGATTGCGTTCCCGCATAGTAAAAACAGCGGTGCGTAACGCATCAGGTTCAAAAACAGGATCAGCATCGGTGAACAACAGAATCTCTCCTTTGGCTTTTTGGAAAGCCTGATGCAGAGCGAAAGGTTTTCCCAGCCAGCCTTCGGGCAGGTCTTCTCCGTTCAGCGCGATCAAACGGGAATTGTTTCGCGCCAGTTCCCGAATCAACTCGCCGGTATGGTCGGTGGAATGGTCGTTCACCACGATCACTTCAAACTGCGGGTAGTCCTGTTTCAAAAGGGACTCCAGACAAGCCCGAATTCCCCGCTCCTCATCTCTGGCAGGAACACAGACAGACACCAGCGGCGGGCGATCTATTTGATGCGCAACCGGTTCAAGGCGAACCAGATAAATTATGTTCACCGTCAGGTAAACAATCACCGTCACAATTAAAACCAGTTGCAGGGCTGTCAATATTTGTAGCAAGAGCGCTTCTTTCTTAAAAAGAAATAAAAATCGGGTGAAGGCCGAAAAATTTGCTATGCTTTAAGAAAGATAGTTGAAGAAAGGCCTTCATCTGCAGATTTAACGAAGTTTAGCATATTACCCGTTGCTCCACTCACCAGAACCTCTCAACAGAACACCATGACTAAAACTCGCATGTCTATTCTGATATTTACTTTGATCTTTTTTCTTGTTGGGGCCGATCCGGCGCAGGCTCTTTGCATCAAAAATGAGAAAGCCAATTTAAGAAAAGGCCCCGGCACCAAATACGAAAAACTCTGGGAGGTATTCCAATACATGCCCTTCAAACTTTTATCGACCAAAGGTAACTGGAAACAGGTGGAGGATTTGGACGGAGACCGTTATTGGGTTTACGCACCACTCACCACCCAGAAATATAAATGCGCCGCCATCAAAAACAATCAGACCAATCTCAGAGAAGGGCCAGGCACCGAACACCCAAAAGTAAAATGGGCTCCGGTGGACAAATATTTTTCCATGAAAGTCCTCAAAATCGAGAACGACTGGGCACACATCGAAGACGCGGCAGGCGACAAAGCCTGGATCTACCGCCCTCTAGTGTGGATTCAGTAACCTCCCACATTTAGAAGAGTCCCCCGCACTCCCTCATCCTGAGCCACTCCCTTTAATTTAACTGCAAAAAAAACTTTATTTCAGTCGCAATCAATATAATAATCAGGTTCAAACTTATTGAATGGGAACTGCCTATTTTTGATTCTCAAGTCTGATTGGAGTTAGCCATGACCACCGCAATCACACCGCTTTCAGCGATAAAAGAATTTCTCGCCTCCCCACAAAAACTATTGATCGATGGCAAGCGTGTCGATGCTGCCAGTGGAGAAACTTTTGAGGTTCTAGACCCTTCTGACAACAGCGTCCTGACCCATGTTCCCAAAGGTAACAAGGAAGATATCGACCGCGCCGTCAAAGCGGCACGAAACGCTTTCGAAAACGGACCCTGGAGAAAAATAACCGTCTCGGAACGGGGTAAGCTGCTCTGGAAACTGGCCGACCTGATCGAACAACGTACCGAAGAGTTCGCACAACTGGAAACCCTGGATAACGGAAAACCGCTCTCCATCGCCCGCGCCGCCGATGTGCCTTTGACCGTAGACCACTTCCGCTATTACGCCGGGATGACAACCAAAATTCATGGCGAAACGATTGACATCTCCGTTCCCTATGCACCGGGTGCTGAGTTTCTCGATTTCACTTTGCGCGAACCGATGGGCGTGGTGGGCCAGATCATTCCCTGGAACTTCCCCCTGCTCATGGCCACCTGGAAACTGGGCGTAGCCTTGGCTGCAGGCAATTGTGTGGTCTTGAAACCAGCGGAGCAGACACCTCTATCGGCCTTGTATCTCGCTGGCCTGTTTGCCGAAGCGGGATTTCCTGATGGAGTCGTCAATATCATCAGCGGATTCGGCGATGCGGGCGAAGCACTTGCCCGTCATGAAAATGTCGACAAAGTTGCCTTCACTGGAAGCACCGAAGTGGGACATGAAATCGTCAAATCTTCTGCTGGAAATTTAAAACGGGTTTCGCTGGAACTGGGAGGTAAGTCGCCCAGTATCGTGTTCCCCGATGCCGATCTCGATATGGCCGCTCAGGGAGTTGCAGGCGCCATCTTTTTCAACCACGGACAATGTTGCGCGGCGGGGTCCCGTCTACTAATTCACGAAAATATTTATGAAGATCTGATCGGACGCGTTGCCGAACTTGCAAAAAATATCAAAATCGGGCCGGGCATGTGCACCGACACCGATATGGGCCCGCTGGTTTCACGGGAACAACAGGAACGGGTATTGAATTATATCCGCTCGGGAGAACAGCAAGGCGCCAAAACCCGTGCTGGCGGCAACGCCCCCGGCAAGGAGCTTGAATCAGGATGCTATGTTCAACCCACCGTTTTTGACAATGTTAATCCTGATATGAAAATTGTGGCGGAAGAAATTTTCGGTCCGGTCGTGGTGGCCGCACCTTTTGAAGACCTCGATGCGGTCATCGCCCTTGGCAACGATACGGTGTACGGTCTGGCAGCAAGCGTCTGGACCAACGACATCAACAAGGCTCATAAAGTCGCAAAGGGTCTTAAGGCTGGCACGGTGTGGGTGAACTGCCACAACATTTTCGACGCGGCGGCGCCTTTCGGCGGCTATAAGCAAAGTGGGTTCGGAAGAGAAATGGGCATCCACGCCCTGGAAAACTACACCCAGGTCAAAAACATAATCCTCCAACTCCACTAGGCGTGCAGCCACCACTTGGCGTGGGGCCAATGAGCAATAGCCCGTCAAGCTGTCATAGCTCGTTGCCCGCAAAATAAACACATTGTTAGTTGGTTCCAGACTCAGACGCACTCGCCATGGCGGTAACTAATCAGCGTAACGCTGGACCCAATGGGCAATAACTTTCTCTGGTGAACAAAAACTTATCTCGGCTCAACGAGTCTTTGCTCCGTCGCCTCCACGGCTAGTGGTGCTCGTTGGTTCCACGGCTAGTGGTGCTGGGGATGCGGATTTTAAAACGGGTACCGATGCCCAGTTTGCTTTCGACTTCGATTTTACCTTTATGCGCTTCGGCAATGTGTTTGCAGATGCTGAGTCCCAATCCGCTGCCTCCTTCATCGCGTGACCGGGCTTTATCCACCCGGTAGAACCTGTCAAAGATGGATGGCAGGTCTTTTTCTGGTATTCCGATGCCGGTATCCTGTATCGACAACAGAGCGAACCCTGCTTCTTCCAGCAGAGAAACTTTCAGCTCACCGCCCGGTTGCGTATATTTAATCCCGTTGTGCAGAATATTCCAGACCATTTGCCGCAGCCGCACCTCATCTCCGTTGATTGTCACCGACTCCAGAAATGCTATGACGATTGAGATATCTTTATCGCCGGCCAACACTTCGGCATGTTTGCACACTTCTTCCACTAGGTCTCTCAAGTCCATCGGCTTGCAGTTGAGAAGAATCTGATTTTCATCGGACCGGGAGAGGACAAACAAGTCTTCCAGTACTTTGGACATATAGCTGATCTCTTCGAGGTTGCTGATGATCACCTCCTGATACTCTTTCGGGTCACGCGGTTTACTCAATACCAATTCGTTTTGCCCTTGCAAAACCGTTAACGGAGTCCGCAACTCATGCGAAGCGTCACTGCTGAATTGACGCATCTGGGCGAAGGAGTTTTCCAGTCGATCCATCATTTCATTAAAAGTAAGGGCCAGTTGGCCCAATTCATCCTGAACTTTGAACACGGGAATTCGCTGGCTCAACTCCTGCCCCTGCCCGATATCCCGGGCGGTTTGAATGATTTTTGATATAGGCTTCAAAGCTCGCCGGGCCAGAAATCGTGCGAACAGTGTAGCGAAAACGAGCACCGAGGGAACAGCGGTGAACAAAAATATCCTCAGGTTACTCAGAGTCTCCTGCACAGCCTCCAATGAAGTCCCTACCTGAACCAGATTGACCAGCTTTTTTTCCCGCAAAATTGGCATGGTGATAACCCGAATAGGGAACTTGCCATCCACAAGAAATGTTTCATAGGAATTTGCCCCCTTAAGGGCATCAGCATAAGCAATTTGAGATAACGGGAACTTGGAGGCATCAATATTGTTGGAGCGGGACCCAACATTGCCAGAGCCATCATAGATTCTGTAAAACTTGTTGAGGTTACCGGCTCCCGTGAACTGCTCGAAAATCTGGTCGAGTCCGGACAAGGTCGAACGGTTGAATTTCATCACTGCCGAGGTGGCAACAACGGTGGCCGAAACCGTCAGGGAGTTATCGACACTTTCATAAAGGCGCTTGGAAAGGAAATAATTAAGAAAAACGCTGAATAGGATGAGGATGAGGCCTAGTAACAGGATGTACCAGGCAGTCAACCTGGACCGAATGGATTTGAAAGCCATAGCTATTCTTTCATAATGTATCCAACGCCCCGGAGGGTATGCAAAAGCTTTCGGGAGTAATTTTTATCGATTTTCTTTCTTAAATGGTTGACGTAAACATCGATCACATTGGTGAAGGTATCAAAATTATAATCCCAGACATGCTCGGCGATCATCGTTCTCGTCAGCACCTTGCCTTGATTCCGCAAGAAATATTCCAACAGGCTGTATTCTTTTCCGGTGAGTTCAATTTCCTGGTCTTCGCGTTTCACTTTGTGGCTGACCAGATCCAGAGTCAAGTCGGCGATTTCCAGTGTCGTCTGAACTTCGGCTTTTCCTCTTCGGAGCAGGACGCGTATCCTCGCCAAAAGTTCCGAAAACGCAAAAGGCTTGGTCAGGTAATCATCGGCTCCTTGATTAAGGCCAGTCACCTTGTCTTCTACGGAATCTTTGGCAGTGAGGAGAAGAATGGGGGTTTCGATCTTCCGGGCCCTCAGAGTGGACAAAACTTCCAGCCCGTCAATTTTTGGGAGCATGAGGTCCAGAATAATCAGGTCATACTGATTCTGCTCTCCAAGAAGCAGTCCCTCTTCCCCATCGGGTGCGATATCTACTGCGTATGTTTCCTCTTCAAGACCTTTTTTAATGAAGCCGGAAACCTTTTTTTCATCTTCTACAATCAATATACGCATTTATCCATCCCATTTTTTTTGCACCTTATGAAGCTCTATCTCACCTTTCAACATTTCAACATGCTTTTCACAATCTTTTTGGATCGCGGAATACATGGCCCTGCAACTTTCATCATTGGCATCAATCATGGCCTGCTTGCATATTTTCACCGCCTCATGGGTGGCTTCCAGAGCCTTCAAAATATTGTCGTTGAACTTTTTACTCATTTTCGACCCTTAATTATTCCGGTTTCCATTCTATCATTAATTCTCTGTTGTTAAAGGGCTAAAACCCCCTTCCATCCCTTGGCAAGAGTTCACTCGCTTCTTTCAGTGAGCTCCCGCTCGAAGAGGAGTTTGACCAAAATAATTCCCAACGCCGCCCCGATAACAGGCAGGGCGTTGATCAATTCGAGCATATATTTCCCCAAGAACCCAAAGTTTTCGATCAAATACTGGGCAAACTTTACCCCAGACTGGTCCAGCCAGTAAAAAATGAGGTTGATGCCCATCCCGCAGACAAACCCAATAAAAGCCCCAAAACCATAATATGTGTATTTCATGATTAATTTCCACCGATGGAACGCATCGATTCAACTGGAAAAGTCTGCAAGACTTGGATTATGATGATACAAACACCATGCTTATTATACATACCTTGTTACCATTTTATAATCATTAGGAAATGAAATGCGACTCGCAAACAAAACAGCGATCATCACCGGCGGCGGATCAGGAATAGGTCAAGCCTGTGCCAGAGCTTTCCATCGGGAAGGCGCCAATGTGGTTTTATTCGGTCGAAGAAAACATAAACTGGAGGAAACAGCCCAGGAACTGGGTTCCCAGAAGCTGGGTTCTCGCGTCCTGACGATTCAGGGCGATATGACCCAAAGTGACGACCTGGACCGACTGGTTCAGGAAACCCGCAACAAGTTCCAACGCATCGACGTGCTGGTCAACAATGCCGGCCTTTTCAAAGGCGCCCCCCTACACGAAATTTCTGATGAGCAGTACGATGAAATGATGGACATCAATATGAAGGCAGTGTTCCAGTTGAGCCGCAGGGTGCTCCCCTTGATGATGGAACAAAAAGGTGGAAGCATCGTCCATATCAGTTCCATACTCGGCATGATCGCCGTGCCTGGGGTGGCAGCTTATAACGTCTCCAAAGGAGCCCTGAATCAGCTCAACCGATCCATCGCTGTGGAATACGGCAGTTATGGCATCCGCTCCAACGCCGTTTGTCCCGGCCTGATAGAAACCGATATGACCGCCGACCTGATGAAAGATGAGGCACTGATGCAGGAATGGAGCCGGGACTACCCGATAGGCCGGTTCGGCAAACCGGAAGATGTGGCCAGCGCCTGCCTCTTTTTAGCCAGCGATGAGTCCTCTTTTGTCACGGGCACAGTGCTCCCTGTAGATGGCGGCTTCACAGCCCACTAACCGGCAAACCGCCTGTGGCAAATCGCAATGACTCTCTCTTTTAGCTAGCAATGGGTTATCTCGGCTCATTAAACCATCACTCATAACCTGTGGCGGCTCGCCACGGACAGTGCTTGACGGAACCCGCCCAGATGATTAGAATCAGAGCTACTTGAAAAATCTCAACAACCACCAACCCTGTCACGCAAAGGGTTTGAGGATACGAATTCACTTATGAAGTACGAGACTGTCATTGGACTGGAAGTTCACGTCCAAATTAAAACCAAAACAAAAATATTCTGCTCCTGCTCCACTGAATTCGGTAAACCCCCGAACGAGAATACTTGTCCGATTTGTCTGGGGATGCCTGGAGTTCTTCCCGTTTTAAACAAACGTTTTCTTGAATCCTCCATGAAGGCCTGTCTGGCGACCCACTGCACCATTGAACCTATGAACCGTTTCGCCAGAAAAAACTATTTTTATCCCGACCTGCCCAAGGGTTACCAAATTTCTCAAATGGCGCTTCCTTTAGGAGTCAAAGGATACATCAACATCAATCTGGACGGTACCCGAAAAAGAATCGGATTGACCCGCATACATATGGAAGAAGATGCAGGAAAACTGATTCACGGAGAAAATCTGGGGAGTCCGGGAAAAAGCTATGTCGACTTCAACCGAACCGGTGTGCCATTGTGCGAAGTGGTCAGCGAGCCCGATATGCGCTCGCCGGAAGAAGCCCGAGCCTACCTGGGCGAGTTGAAGGCCATTCTTGAATACACCGAAGTCAGCGATTGTAATATGGAAGAAGGGAGCCTGCGTTGTGATGCCAACGTTTCCATTCGTCCCGTCGGGCAAAAAGAGTTGGGAACCCGCACAGAATTGAAAAATCTCAATTCCTTCAAATTCGTGCAGAAAGCTATTGAGTATGAAGTGGAACGACAAACAAAGATTCTGGATCAGGGAGAAAGTGTAAAACAGGAAACACGGCTATATGATTCGGATCGAGGCGAGACATTCCCCATGCGGAGCAAAGAAGAAGCGCACGATTACCGTTATTTCCCCGACCCGGATTTGGTTCCTATAGTGATCGATGATGCGTGGGTGGAAGAAATACGCAAAACAATTCCCGAACTTCCTGAACAAAAACGCGAGCGTTTTGCCAGCAGTTATGAAATCCCCGAATATGATGCAGGGGTTTTGACTTCCTCGAAGCCTCTGGCAGATTATTTCGAGCAGTGTGCCGCCCTGTTACCACAGCCTAAAATCATCAGCAACTGGATAATGGGAGACCTGTTGCGGGAACTGAAAAAGGATGGAAAGGACATTACAGAATGCCCGGTTTCGCCCTCCGCTCTGGTAGACCTTCTTAAACTCATCGATTCGGGAACGATCAGCGGCAATATCGCTAAAGGGGTTTTTGAGGAAATGTATCAAACGCAAAAACCTGCCAACCAAATCGTTGAGGAAAAAGGACTGACACAAATCACCGATAGTTCTGCCATAGAAAAAATTGTCGACGAGGTAATTCAGGCCAATCCCAGCCAGGTTGAAGAACTCAAAGGCGGCAAAGACAAGGTGCTTGGTTTTCTGGTCGGCCTAATCATGAAGGCCAGCAAAGGCAAAGCCAACCCGGGTATGGTCAACAAATTATTGAAAGAAAAAATTAAACAATGACCACCTTCTACACATCCAAAATTATAAATTTGAAATCCGTTGCCTGTATCGCCTTATTCCTTTTGCTGGGAATTCTGAGTTCGAGCGTTTTTGCAATACCGGTAAAATCTGGTGACAAACGTTATCTGGATCATGGCGATGGCACGATCACCGACACAAAAACCGGACTAATGTGGATGAAAAAAGATTCCTATCTCCATTCCGGCCACTGGCTCAGTTGGTTTGAGATTCATGATTATATCAAGAAACTCAACGATGAGGGGTTTGCTCAATATAATGACTGGCAATTACCTTCCACTGATGAACTGAAAACCCTTTACGAACCGGAAAAGGTCAACAGTTCTCAAGCTGGCAAAGAGATGAAAATACACGCCGACCCCATATTTGAAAAAAACGGGAGTGGCACCCTGTGGTCAGGGGAAGAAAACGGACACTACAACGCATTTGGGGTGGTCTTCAATACTGGCACGGTGTTTAACAGCAACAAAAAATCCAAATCCCGAAAGGCCACTCGGGCCGTGCGAATCAATACGAACGCTACTTTCTTGAGGCAGGGAATTAAAAAATGACATCCTTTAAAAAGGCCGTATTAGTGACGATTTTGTTTTTCACCACCGTTGCGCCCACACACGCAACCTACCCTTCGCAGGATGTCGCGCACTGGGACCTTTCTGTCTCCGATGAAAAAAATGACCCGGACTACCAAAAGATCCGGGATATGGTTTCGCAAAAACAATTTGACGAAGCTCTTGCAATTCTTGCCGAGAAAATCACCCAGAAACCCAAGGAAGCAACTCCTGAAATTCTCAAAGCAGTTATTTTAAATGAAAAGGATGCGCCCAAAGAAGCCCTTGAAGCTCTGCTGACTGGATTCAAAAAGGAACGCCAGCACCCGGCCCTGCATTTTGCCTTCTGCCAGATCCACCGCAAACTTGGTAACGGCCTGACCTCGGAAAAAGCCTGCATTATCGCCTCCCAGCAGCACCATCAAGATCCTCTGGCGCATTACGAGTTTGCGTTGACCCTGATGGCTCGCGGCAAAGCAAAAGAGGCAAATAAGGAGCTGGCGGAAAGCGCCAAACTCGACCCGAAAAATTCAACCTACCCCTATGAACAGGGGATGGTTTTCAATTATCTGAATCAGAATGATGAGGCCGAAAAATCTTTCAAACACGCATTTTCACTCGACAAGGGCAATGTTGAAGCGGCTTACCAACTCGCTTATCTTTATGCCACACGGAATGACAAGGAACAAGCGGAATTCTATATCAACCACATTCTGGACAACCATCGGGATCATTCCAAGGCAGAGCCAGCCAAACTACTTCAAGAATATATTTATAAAAATGCCACAAACAAACTGCCCTTAAAAGTCATACCGGGAAAATATCATTTGAGTCGGTCCAAATCCCTTTACCAGTCCAAACAATTCGGCTTAGCCCTCATTGAGGCGGAAACCGCCGCCAATCTGAGCCCCAGCGACCTGACAGTTCAGGAGATTCTTGTTGGGCTCCACAGTATGTTTCTGCGGTTGGACATGGCGGAAAAATCTGTCGGGCAGTTCATTGAATACGCCAAAGACGACGACAAACTCATGAGTCGAGGATACCAAGAACTGGCAGATATAGAAGTTCTGCGAGGCCATTTAAACAAAGCCAAAGAACTCTATGAAAAGGCCAAAGGCCTGGGAGATCCTAATGGAATCGCCAAAGCCTCTCTCGATGAATTTCCCGCGAAAGTTGACACAACAGAACGACAACCTCTGAACCCGAATACTCTGTTCATCGATCCTTCCGAAGCGTTGAACAGAAAGGGAGAGATTTTTGCTCACTTTGGCATGTATCAGCGAGCTCTGGGAATCTATTCCATGGTTTTGAGAATGGACCCTATCAATCTTACAGCTCTGCTCAATACCGCTGCCGCCAATTATAAAAATGAAAAATACAGCCGAGCCATTTCTATTCTGGAAAGGTTGTTTGTCGTCCATCCCAACCACGAACATATCATCGCCCACCGGTTACTGCTGGCCCGGTCTTATGTCATGAAAGGGGATCTAGGAGACGGGATCAAAAACCTTGAAATTGTCATGAAGCTGAACCCTGGCATGAAAAAGATCATCACCGAAGACCCGACTTTCGAGAAGTTAAGGGCTCTCGAATCTTTCAGAACTTTAGTTCAATAGTCCGATTTTGCGCCCTTTTCCAAACGAAAAATTATGTTTGACTTTAAATTTCCGTTCCTGTCTAATACTTTGCAATGTCAGTTCTTTATATTTTTATAGAGACCCCATAAACTCAAGCTACGGGGAGCCCGCACATGACCACAATCCAATATGCACCTGGAAATTGGAAATTATTTTCAGTTTTTATAATTTCTCTAGGTGTTTTCCTGATTCAAACCCCAAAAACTTTTGCCGCTGATATTTGCATCGACGGCTTGAAAGAATTGAACGGAAGCCAGGGAATTATTCAGACTAAAGGAGGAGTTTGGGGGTACCTTGAACAATCTTCCAATCTGAAAGACAAGTCCATATTAGGACTGCAAATTGACGGCAAACTGCAACGCCTGATTGTTTCCTTTGAAAGCCTTTGCGAAGAAGGCAAAACCCCTACTCCCAAGCTTCATGGTTTAATTTTAAATCTCCTTGGAGACGCAAGGATGCTTTTCAACAGTGATGCTGATCGGCAACCCAAAGAAAAGATGTTGGAAACGTTGAATAACTTAAACAAAAATATTGATGAACTGTTGTCTCAACTGCCGAGTTAAACGACGATGGCTGAATTGAAAGAAGGAAAGAAGGCGCCAGACTTTACAGCGATTGATCAGGACGGAAAAAAAGTCAAACTCAGTTCTTTTAAAGGCAAGAAAAATGTCGTGCTTTATTTTTACCCTAAAGACATGACTCCGGGCTGCACCACGCAGGCCTGCGACTTCCGCGACCAGTATAAAAATTTCAAAAACACCGTCATTCTCGGTGTCAGCATAGACTCCGCCGAAAGACACCAGAAGTTTATTGCAAAATACGACCTCCCCTTCACTCTCCTTGCCGACACCGATAAAAAAGTGGTGCAGAAATACGGGATCTGGCAGGAAAAGAAGCTCTACGGTAAAACCTTTATGGGGATTGTTCGAACGACTTTCATTGTCGACAAGACGGGCACGATCCAAAAAATATTCCCCAAGGTCAAAGTGAAAACCCACATCGAGGAAGTGCTTGCCACATTAAAAGAAGTTTAAGCGGACAAGGGCTAAGCCTTGAGGCAAAGTTAGCGCCCTATGGTAAAAAAGCTCAATTGCATTTGCTAGCTTTACGAAGTACCGGCCTATTAGTCCAGCATCGCGCTGACGGCCATTAGCTTTTCAATCTGTTTTACCGTCCTGGGAATCTTGCTCGAAAGGTTCAGACAACCGGTTGCTGTCATCACAAGGTTGTCTTCAATACGAATGCCTATCTTTTCGTCATAGTTTTTTCCATTCAGGCGCAGGCGAAACTCCCCATACAATCCGGGTTCATTGCTGATCATCCAGCCTGGCCTCATGGGTTGCTGGGCGTAATTGCGGAAAGGGTCGCCGTCATGCTCCTGCTCGCCCATCAAGTGGCTCACCCCGTGCGGCCTCCCTTTATATTGCAGCTTAAGCTTTCCCCCGATCGCCTTGAAGTCGCGCTCGAGTCCTTGATTGACCGTATCCCAGCATACCGTATTCAACTCTTCAATCGTCAATCCGGCCCGCGCCGTTTTCTCCACCGCAACCTGAGCTTTCAGAACAATTTCATAAAGAATTTTCTGCATGGGATTAAACCGCCCGGACACGGGGAAAGTCCGGGTGATATCAGCATGCATCGTCATCCAACGCACCCCAAAATCAATCAGCATCATTTCATTTTTTGAAAAATCATCATCGTTCTTTGTGTAATGGAGAATGGTCGCGTTGACTCCTGATGCCACGATGGAAGGATAGCTAAGTCCAAAAGGTGTGTTCATCAACATTTGACCTTCGAGAAAGCCCTGCACCTGACACTCATTGTTAAAGTTCCGGAAATTTTTTAGCATCACCTTGTATCCGCCGTTAGTGATGTCCTGGGCTTTGCGGGCGTTGGCAATATCATATTTATCCAGCGGCAGACGCAGTTTAAAATGATTCTTCATAATATTTTTCAAGGCCGCTTTTGGCGCTTTCCAGGATCGCAACCACCCCTCGAGTTTCTTTTTGAAGTCAAAGTTATGGTCTGTCTTGATGCTGACAACTTTGCCTTTTCTGATGCCTTCCAGCCAAAGTGTCCCCATCATTTTTTTCTTCTGCTTCATGAACCGCTCTTTCAGGACATCCTTAAACTCGCTGATATCGCGAACATCCTGGATTCCCGTGACCGACCGCACCTCTTTTAAGCTTTGGTCGTCCCCGACTCCAAAACGGACACCCTCCCAAAACTCCATGACACGATCCTTGCTATCGACAAATAAAATCTCATCCGATACTTTTGAGTTCGGGTCCAATAGCAGGATGACGTTATTCTGATTGATGCCGGTCAAATACATCATTGCCGGTTCTTGATAAGTGGGACTATGAGCATAGGACCATGTCGTCTTTCCACCCGGACCATAAGGGACTCCCGTAATGGCCATGAGTTGGCCTTCCGCCGCCATTAATTTTTTTCTTCTGTCACGAAATCTCCGTTTGGCAAAGGCTCCTGCTCCGCCATCCCTAAATATTCCTGTATGAACTTTTTTCAAGGTCTTCATAGGTTTTATTTTTTAAATCCTGTTTTGTATTTCAAAGTATAATAATACTATAAGCCTGATCATGGCCCAAACCCATTAAAGATCAAACCCCTTATGTGCGGACGATACACTCTGGCAAAACCCTTGAAGGCTATCGAGTCGCATTTTGGCCCTCTCCATACCAAATTGGAATATCGTCCGAGCTACAATATCGCCCCCAGCCAGATGTCTCCTGTCGTCATCGAGCATTCGGGGCAAAGAAAATTGGGCACGATGAAATGGGGTCTGGTGCCACCCTGGGCAAAGGATGAAAAAAAGAAGTTCATCAACGCCCGATCAGAAACCGCACACGAAAAATCCAGTTTTAAAAATTCGCTAAAAAGTCAACGCTGCCTGATTCCTGCGGATGGTTTTCTGGAGTGGCAGGGAACTGAAAAACAGCCTTGCTATATATTTTTACGAGATCAAGCTCTCTTCGCCTTTGCCGGACTTTGGTCCACCTGGAACAGTCCTGAAGGAAAGAATTTGCACACCTATACCATTCTGACCACCGAGGCCAACCAAAAGCTAAGTCCGATTCACGCGCGCATGCCGGTCATCTTACCTCCCGAGCAATACAAAACATGGCTTGCACCCGACTCCGACTTTGCTGCCGTGCGGAACTTTTTGACCACCTTCCCCTCTGAGGAATTCGACTTTCACCCGGTATCGAAAGAAGTCAATTCACCGAAAAACAACCACCCCGAAATCTTGCAAAACATTTAATCTTTCTTTTTCAAAATACCCAGCCATTCTTTGTCTTTTCTCTGTTCGGCAGACAAGGATGTTTTATCGAGTTGCTGAATCTCAAAATTTTTTGAAAAGTTACTTTCAATATCTTGACGGGTGGTGTTGTAGGGAGGGCCGCCTTCCTTATCCGTGTGATAAAACAATCCCACCAGCATTCCCCCTGGCTTTAATATTCTTGCAACGTTGAGGACATAATCCTGCCGTTGGCGGGGAGCAATGGCGCAAAAAAATGTTTGCTCAAGCACCAGGTCATAAACGCCGTCATGAGAATCATCCATACTGAAAAAATCCTGATGCAAAACCCGGCCCTTCAGGTTGCGCTCTTTCAGGGCGTTTTCTAAATGAGTGATGGCTCCCTCAGAAAAATCAATGGCCGTCACTTCAAATCCATTTTCCGCCAGGAAAACCACTTCATACCCTCTTCCACATCCAGGAACCAGCACTTTGCCCACAGGTAGTTTTTCTTCTTGCCACAACTTGACGAAAGGAGGAGCCACCTCGCCCAGATCCCAGCCCATATCATTGGAGTCATAGTGGCCTTGCCAGTCTTCCTGGCTGTATTCTTTCTCACTCATTTCAAAGCAAAATATTCAACAAGGTTCTGAATGGCCGCCTTACCCATCGCCGCAACCGCTTCTTTGGCGTTGCCACCAATATGTGGAGTCACCATCAAATTGGCAAGCTGAAGGAATTCGGTATCTGCTGGGGGTTCTTCGTAAAACACATCCAATCCCGCACCGGCAATTTCTCCAGATACCAAGGCCTTATGCAGGTCCCCCTGATGAACCACCCGACCTCTACTGGTATTGACCAGAAACGCCGAGGACTTCATTTTTGCGAACACCGCTTTGTCGATCAGGTTTTCAGTGTCCCCGGTCAATGGTACATGCAGGCTCACTATATCAGCCTCTCTAATAAGTTCATCGAACCCCGTTTCCACAGCGCCGACCTGGCGACAAAATTCACTACGGTCTGCAATATCCCGCACCTTGACCTGGCATTGAAACGGCTGTAGCAGACGGATCAGTTCCTGCCCGACTTTGCCACAGCCAATAACGCCTACTGTTTTTCCGCTGAGTTCCTGTCCGCCATCCCGTTGCCAGATTCCTCTTTTTAATTCTTCTGAACCGACTGACATATTATGACAGAGCCCGATCATGAACCCCAATGTCAGCTCTGCCACAGACCTCCTGTTGGTGCCGGAGGTCGCGCGGAATTCGATGTTGGCACGGCTCAACGCCTCCTGATCCAGGTTGTCCAGTCCCACTCCATATTTCGCAATCATTCTCAGTTTAGGCAGGGAACGAATCAGTTCGGCATTGACGATATCTCTTCCTATTAAAGCGACATCGGCATCCGCCAGAAAATCGATCAGTTCAGGTGTTGAAAGGTATCTGTCTTTTTCGTTAAAGACAGCATTAGGAAAGTGCCGCGATAATTCGGTTCGCAGTGCAGGGGATTTGCAAAAGGCCGGAGGGGTGACCGCTACTCTTGGAGCATTCATTGTTCAACCGAGAATCTGGGTCACAATGGAAGCGCCGGCGGTATAGGTGCCTATCATGGAACCCAGACTGGAAAAAAAGAAAATCAGAAATAGCCGGGCAACGCGGTTTTTCCACCACATGGAATAAATGGCAATATCTTCGCGCAGGGTTTCAAAGTCACTCACTTTAGGTTTACGCATATACGATTCCACCAGTCCCACAACCATTCCCGCACCAATAGTAGGGTTCAAGGATGTCAGAGGTGCGGCAAAAAAACCGGCGATGATAGAGACAGGATGCCCTAGGGCGATCAAGGTTCCAAGCGCGCAGAAACCCCCGTTGAATAAAATCCAGGTCATCACCAATTGCTCTCCCAGTTCGGGAGACTGACGAAAACCAACCGCAAACATTGCCAGGATAAACACGCAGATGCCCCAACCTATAAAATAGCCGACCCGGCTTGGAGGCGGTTTTTGATCCAGCATTTCCAGATGAGCTAAATCAGGCGGAGACTCCATGGCTGGGAGCATGCCGATTAAATGTCCGGCACCGACCAGTGCCAGAATTCTTTTGGGGGCATCCGGCTCATGAGCAATCTGCGCCAAGCGCCCTACCATATACTGATCCCTCTCATCGATCAGAACCCTCTTGATCTCCGGCAACTCTTCACCAAATTCGCTCACCACCGAATGCAATAAATCTCCCTGCTTGAGATCTTCAATCTGCTCTTCGCTAATCTCTTCCCCGACAAACACTCCCGCAATCATTCCCCCTATGATTTTAAGTTTTTGCCAGAACGACACTTCAGTGACCAACCGGTGCAGCGTGGTCGATATATTGCGGTCGATGACTTCCAGCCTGATATTTTTCTCATGCGCCAGTTGAACGGCTCGAATCATTTCCTGACCAGCTTCAACGCCAATCCGTTCGGCCAGACGTTTTTGATAGGCGGTCAAAGCAAGGTTTATAAGCAGGAGTCCGGCTTTCTTTTTGCGGAAAACCTGATAGATGTCGAGATTCTTCCACCAGGTCTGGTTGGTGAGGTTTTCCAGACGCGGAGGACACAATTCTACCGCGACACAGTCGTAGTCGCCGTTCTGAATATGTTCCTCGACCATATCCACGCTCAGCTGGGAAACATGGGCCGTGCCCATCAAGGTCACTTCCGATTCACCGAGACGAACAATTTTAATGATATCTTCTTCCACAGTATCCTTTCCTGAACAGCAGAGGGTCTAAAAATCAAACCGCCAAACAAGCGGAAATAAAATAATTGAGTTAAAATGAGGAGGATTGCATCCGTCGACAGGATAACCATCACGAGACCCCTAATTTAACATAAACCCCTTTAGTATTGAATCGGTCTTTTCCATGCAGCCTTTTAAACTTCAATCCCACTACAAGCCCGCCGGCGACCAGCCCCAGGCTATAGAAAAACTGGTGCAGGGTCTGGATTCCAACCCAAGCTCGCAGACCCTTCTCGGGGTAACAGGATCTGGAAAAACCTACACCATTGCCAATGTCATCGAACGGGTGCAAAAACCGACTCTGGTGCTCGCCCATAATAAAACCCTTGCGGCTCAACTTTACAATGAGTTCAAAACATTTTTCCCGGATAACGCGGTGGGATATTTTGTCAGCTATTACGATTATTATCAGCCCGAAGCCTATCTCGCTCAAACCGATACCTACATTGAAAAAGACGCCTCCATCAATGACGAGATTGATAAAATGCGGCACGCAGCTACCCATGCCTTGTTTGAACGGCGGGATGTCATCATCGTTGCCAGTGTTTCCTGCATTTATGGTCTAGGTTCGCCGGAAGCCTACCACGGCATGCTGCTGTTTTTGGAAAAAGGCAAAACCCTCGAGAGGGATCAGGCCCTGCAGAAACTCGTAGAAATCCAATATAAAAGAAACGATGTGGATTTTCAGCGCGGCACCTTTCGGGTGCGGGGAGATGTTCTGGAAATCCTGCCTGTTTACGAAAGAAACGAAGCCCTGCGGGTCGAATTTTTCGGCGACCAGATAGATCGGATTTCCGCTTTTGATCCACTCACCCGGCAAACAATCCGGGAGTTGGACCGCATCGCCATTTATCCAGCCAGCCATTATGCGACACCGAAAGAACTGCTGGAAAAGGCCATGGGAAATATCCGCGAAGAATTGATTGAACGGGTGGCCTATTTTGAAAGTCAGAATCTTCTTATCGAAGCGCAGAGAATTGACCAGAGAACCATGTTTGACCTGGAGATGATCAAGGAAGTCGGTTACTGCCAGGGCATCGAAAACTATTCGCGCCACCTCATGGACAGACCTGCGGACGAGCCGCCACCAACTTTGCTGGATTATTTTCCCGAAGATTCGCTTTTTATTATTGATGAGAGCCACGTTAGCCTGCCGCAACTACAAGGCATGTACAAGGGCGATCGCTCCCGTAAAGAGACTCTGATCCGCTACGGCTTTCGCCTGCCCTCAGCCTTTGACAACCGGCCCCTGAGGTTTGAGGAATTTGACCAACATGTCCGCAACGTGATTTACGTTTCCGCCACCCCGAGTTCTTATGAACTGGAAAAATCCGGAAATCAACCGGTGGAACTGATCGCGAGACCAACGGGTCTGGTCGACCCGGAAATTGAGATCAAACCTGTGGGCAGCCAAGTGGACGATTTATACAACCAGATTCGTACCCGGGCAGAAAAAAATCAGCGCTGTTTGGTCACGACGTTGACCAAAAGATTTTCTGAAGATCTGGCGGAACATTATGCCGAGCTCGGGTTGAAGGTCAAATACCTGCATTCCGATATTGTAACTCTGGAACGAACCCAGATCATCCGGGAACTCCGCCTCGGCGAATTCGACGCGCTGATAGGTATCAATTTACTGCGGGAGGGACTAGATATTCCCGAGGTTTCTTTAGTGGCTATTCTGGATGCGGACAAAGAAGGTTTTTTGCGGTCCACCACGTCCCTGATCCAGACCTCTGGAAGAGCCGCAAGAAACATTTCAGGAAAAGTTATTTTTTATGCTGACCGGATGACCAAATCCATGCAAGCCGCCATCGATGAAATGAGTCGAAGAAGGGAAATCCAGCTTGCTTACAACCAAGAGCACAACATAACCCCGCGCTCCATTCAAAGAGCCATTGAAGTCTCCATGGAATATTCGGCGAGATCAGAGCTTGAGTTGGAAGTAATGGAAGAGGAGGAAACCTATGAATCAGGAAAATCGGTTCTGCAGTTGATAGCAGAACTGGAAAAGCAGATGCTCTCTGTGGCAAAAGATCTGGAGTTTGAAAAAGCCGCCGAACTCCGGGATCGAATTAAACGCTTACGGGAAAAGGATCTGGAGATTATTCTATAAAATATTATCTTGAGATTTCCCTGTGGTCCTTAGATCTTAAGGCAACGAACTTGGCGATCGCGTCTTCCGACTCAGGGAGAAGACCGTTCCATTTAACTCCGGTTACATAAGGAGCCGAGTCACTTTTCAGGTTCTTCCTTAAGTTTTTCACATCCGCTTTTTGTAGTTTGAAGCTCCCGCCAGCAGGAAGCTCTGCAGTGACACATACCAGGTTTTTTTTGGTCACTTGCTTGCTGTGACTGATCAATGCCCCTCCTGAACTGACATCTCTTATAAGCCCAGAATCTTCAAACTTTTGATCACCCTCTTCATAGAAAAACGTAACGGGAATATTAGCTTTAAAACGTTCGAACTTTCTAAGGTTATGCATATCAAAAGTGCGAGGATATTCAATGACCAAAAGTGAAATCGCCTGAGCCAGAGCATAACTGGAGGAAGACTTGAAGTTGACAAACAGCCCGTCTTTAATGAAATGAATTTGCACCCCGGTTTGAGGAGCAACCCGGTAGGCTTCAACCCCCACCCTGGGCAAATCAGTGATCACATATTGCCCCTTCAGCCATCCCCTGATAGAAACGGCAAAGACCTCACCACGGATGGTAGCAGTCACTTTCTGCCCCATTACAAAAGGGATTTCATCGTTTCTTATAGCCACTGACCAATAACCTCTAATGAATCACAACCCGCCAGAATCGGAGCAACCTCACCTTACTTGTATCGGCAAGAAAACAAATTAAACAACCTTAGGCCTATATTCAAGGAAAAAAAACCACCTGCCTTGAATACAGGCTCGGTGTGACAGTTCCTCAATGATTATAAAGGTTGGGCAGAAGGCCCAGGCGGATAGAGCTTGAAGTACTTCTTGAAGATTTTCCCGGCAATGGGCGCGGCGGTCGTCCCGCCATGCCCTCCGTGTTCAATGATAACGACCACAGCGATCTCAGGTTTTTCATAGGGCGCAAAAGCTACAAACCAGGCGTGATCCCGATACCTGATAGGTATGGCTTCACCCTTCTCCAGTTCCTCATTGGATTTCATCCGCACAACCTGAGCCGTTCCGGTTTTTCCAGAGACAATTATATTTTTCAAACGGGATTTTTTCCCTGTTCCCTTTGTGCCGTTCACCACATCGCGCAGGGCTTTCCTGACCTGCTCTAAATGCTCGGGGTTCACCCCCAACTGGCCGACTATATTCGGGAAAAATTCTTTCCGAGTTTGTCCTTCAGGCCCTTCAATACGCTTTACCAGATAAGGCTTGAGCAGAATTCCGCCATTAGCCACAGCGGCCATCAAACTCGCCTGCTGTATTGGGGTCACCAGATTAAAACCCTGACCAATCGATGCGGAGATGGTTTCGCCCAGCTGCCAAGGCTCCTTTTTGTTTAACAGTTTCCATCGGGTAGTAGGAACCAGTCCCTTTTTCTCTTGGCTCAAACCTAGATGGGTGGAACTGCCCAGCCCAAATCGTTTTGCGTATTTCGCAAGCGTATCGATGCCCAGCCGATGCCCAATGGTATAAAAATAAACATCGCACGACTGCACCAGCGCATCATGCAAATTCACCGAACCATGCCCAGATTTTTTCCAGCATCGATATTTGCCCCTCCCCAACTGAAAATGGCCCGGACAAAAGATGGAGGTATCAGGCTTAATCACTCCTTCCTCGAGACCGGCAAGTGCTGTCACGATTTTGTAGGTAGAACCAGGAGGATATTGGCCATTGATAGACCTGTTCTGTAACGGGTGCCACTCGTCAGTCACCAACGCGCTCCAGTTCTCGGGAGAAATTCCCGCCGCAAACTTATTGGGATCGAAGGACGGATTGCTGGCAATTGCAATGATCTCTCCCGTCTGCACCTTCATCACCACCACGGAACCACTCATATTCTGGCCCACAGTCCCAACCATTAATTTTTCCAGCTCCTGCTGTATTCGCACATCCAAGGTAAGAATCAGATTGTTCCCACTTTCTGGAGGTAATTTGCGTAATGCCTTAAGCTCCCTGCCAGAAACATCCACCTCAACTTCCTTGTAGCCCTTTTCGCCTCGCAAAATAGATTCATAAATATTTTCCAGGCCATTTTTCCCGACAAAATCCCCCTGCCTATACTTGAGGTCTTCATGGCTTTTCAGGCTTGCCTTGGAGATCTCTCCCAGATAGCCCAGCGTGTGTGATGCCAGATTATTGAACACATAATTTCTTAATGGCTCAGCCTTTATATGTATTCCAGGAAGGCTCATATTGTTCTCTTCTACAAAAGCCACTTCTTCCCGAGAAATATCTCCCTTTATTAAAACTTCCTTGAAGGATTTGCTCAGGGCTATTTCCTTTTTCAATTTTTCTCGGTCAAAGGAAATTTTTGCAGAAAGTTTTTCCAGAGAGGAATCTAGATCCCGAGCATCTTCAGGAGTTAAATACAAATTGAAAGCGGGGCGAATGCTGACTAAAGTCTTATCGTTCCGATCCTTGATCGTCCCCCTGCTTGCAGGCAGGGTCACCATTCGAACCCGATTGTTCTCTGAAAGCCCAGTCAGGTATTGCCATTTTAAAATCTGCAAATACCAGATACGCATCCACAGGCAAAGGAATGCAACCACAGCAAGGATGGCAAAAACACGTATCTTCTTTTTAATCACATCATTGGTTTCGGTGCCATAACGGAACAGAATCATCGTCTCATCCCCATATAAGGATTGGACATTTTTGGTTGCAACCAGCCATCAATTTTATCCAATACCACAAACATAAAGGGGCCTATCAATGCATTATAAATACTGTAAACGGGTAACGACTGATATAAAAAGCTGGAAGCGACCTCGCCCTTCAGGATAGTTCCCATGGAGAAATAAAACACCAGACCATCAAAAACTGAGGACACAATGAGGAATATCCCTATCGGCACCATACCCTCAACATAAAACTTATTCTTAAGCGTGGAAAAAAAATAAGCGATCAGGCTTTTCGAGAGCGTATTCACTCCCAACAATCCGCCTGAAAGGCTGTCCTGGACAAGTCCCAGAGCAATCCCGCCTCCAATCGCACTCGATCGGGAATATCGAACTCCACAATACACCACCCATACCAGAATCAGATCCGGCGTGACACCGCCAAAGGAAAAAAGTTCCAACCAAGTGGTTTGGGCGGAAAACAAAAAAATGGCAATCAGTATCTGCGAAAAATAATACATAAAAAAACCTAAAACAGAAGAACAAGCACCTCTTCCAGGCGCGACAAGTCTGAACTGGGAGTCAAAGTGATTTCTTGAAACAGGCCCTGTTTCTTTTTAGAAACCTGCGAGACTTTTCCAATTATCAAGCCTTTCGGAAAAATTCCACCCAGCCCTGAGGAAAGCACCGAGTCGCCCACCTTGACATCCGCGGTGTTGGGAACAAATTTCAATTGGCACTCATTTTCCCCCATGCCAACAACGACTCCAGATATTCGGTTATCTTGAAACAGGGCATCCACCGCGCTGCGGCCGTCAACAATCAAAAGCACCTTCGAAGTGTTGGGACCCGCATGAATGACCTGCCCGATCACACCGGCATCGGTAACCACGGCCAAGTGATCCTTTATTCCGTGTTGCGTCCCCTTATTGATAACCACCACCTTTGACCATTGGGTGGCATCCTTGCCAATGACCGAAGCCACCACAGCTTTCTTCTCCCAACCGTCATCATAAGCCATGAGTTTGGCTAGACGCTTTTGGCTGGCGAGTCGTTCAACGAGTTGGTTTTTTTCGCTTATGAGGCGCTGAACTTCCAGCTTTAGCTGATCATTTTCTCTTGCCACATCGACAAGAAAAAAATAATGATTGATGCTATCGGAGACAGACTGGATGGATTGGGTAAAAAAATTCTGGAATGGGGAAAGAATGAAACCAGCTACAGAGTCAAGAAAATCGGTGCCTTTTTCCTGTTTGACGTTCAAAGTCATCAACGCCAAGGAAAACAGCAGAATAGCAGAAACAAGTGCAATATTTTTTTTGTTTCCCTTTTTGGGCACCGCTAGAGGGCAACCTTTCTCAGCAGTTTCGGATCGCTCAACACTTTTCCCGCACCCAAAGCAACGGCGGAAAGAGGATCAACAGCAAGGGTTATCGGCAGGCCTGTTGCTTCTTTAAGAAGGATATCCAATCCTTTAATCAGCGAACCGCCGCCGGCCACCACCACCCCCTTATCCACGATATCCGCCGCGAGTTCGGGAGGCGTGCGTTCCAGAGCAATCTTTACCGCTTCGACAATAGTACCAAAAGTTTCGGTTAGTGCCTCCCGGACTTCCTCATCCGAGATAAGCAGGGTCTTGGGTATACCCGCAACAAGATCCCGACCCTTGACTTCCATGGTCATTCTTTTTTTCAAGGGATAAGCGGAACCAATTTTAATTTTCACTTCTTCGGCAGTTCGTTCACCGATCAGAAGATTATATTTCTTTTTAACATAGTTAACGATGGCCTCATCCATTTCATCCCCGGCAATACGAACTGATTTGCTGTAGACAATGCCGGACATGGAAATAATTGCCACCTCTGTAGTCCCACCTCCAATATCAATGATCATATTACCGGTGGGCTCCTGCACCGGGAGGTCCACTCCAATAGCGGCTGCCATCGGCTCTTCTATCAGGAAGACTTCGCGCGCGCCTGCCGATTCCGCAGAATCCCTCACAGCTCTTTTTTCTACCTGGGTAATTCCGGAGGGAACGGCTATGACAACCCGGGGGCGCACCAATGTTTTGCGATTATTATGGACCTTTTGGATAAAACTTCTGAGCATCTTTTCCGTAACTTCAAAATGGGCAATCACACCATCCTTCATCGGGCGAATAGCGGTGATGCTACCGGGAGCGCGACCCAACATTTGTTTGGCCTCTTCCCCAACCGCCATCACCTCTTTGGTGTTGCTGTTTATCGCCACCACCGAAGGCTCGCGCAAAACAATTCCTTGACCCTTCACGTGCACCAAGGTGTTCGCCGTTCCCAAGTCAATCGCCAAATCGTTGGAGAATAAATCCCAGAAAAAATTAAACACTCAGATCCCCTCTTGCGGATTTCATAAGCTTACGTAACCTCTTGTTTTTCCTCAAGTTTCTTTATAGCAAGGGGCCGTATAAAATGCAAGATAAATCCCGGTGTGCGCTCGCCATATCCCTGTCGCTTGAGCCAGCGGCACCACAGAGAATCAGCGTTCCGGGTAAAGCCTCGTTACCCACTCATTAATAATGGCTTGCGATTCTCTCGCGTGTTTTATAGTATAGGTTCCTTCTTCTACCTGGAACCGACTTCAACCGAGAACCGAGAGAAACATCATATGCTGAGCACGATTCGAGAACATGCTGATTCCTGGCTAATTAAAGCCATCCTGTGGCTGATCATTTTGGCTTTTGTAGGAACTATTTTCTATTCATGGGGAATGGGGGGCGCTTCCACCTCCGGAGGTGGAGTCATAGCGACCGTTGAAGGTGAAAATATTTACCAGGGTGAATATGAGCGCACCTTTAATAATCTTGTGGATTTCTATCGACAACAATTCAAGAACCAGTTTTCTGACGAGTTGATCAAAAAGCTCGACCTGAAAACCCAAGCTCTGGAGGCTTTAATCCAGAAAAAATTATTGTTGCAGGAAGCCGAGAAACAGAACTTGCGAGTCAGCAATGGCGAATTGATTTCCCATATCCAGGGTTTGCAGGTATTCCAAAGTGACAAAAAATTCAGCGAAAAGAGTTATCGAAACTATCTTCAGTTTCAACGGGTCACTCCCGGCGAGTTTGAAGACAACCAGCGCGAGAACTTGGTTTTAAACAAGCTTGAGAAACTGTTCGGAACCAGCGCCAAAGCTTCGCAAGCTGAAATCCGTGAAGCCTTCATCGCCGAAGCAGAAAAGTCCAAGCTCGACTATGTGCGGTTTAACAGCGATCACTTTCAGGTTGATAAAACTTTTACTGATCAGGAGCTCAACGATTTTTTTCAAGCCAACAAAAAGCAGTTTGAGATATCGCCGCAAATCAAGGTTGAATATGTGAAAATTGAGCCCAAGACCTATCTTGCAGAAATCGAACCTCGCGATGAAGATATTGAAGACTATTACCAGACCAAGATCGCCGATTTTCGCGTTAAGAAAATGTACCGCGCCAGCCACATACTCGCCCATATAAAATCATCAGAAATTGAGGGAGATGCTTCTCCAGAAGAAAAACAGAAGCAGGCTGAAGATAAAGCAAAAGCCCGTGCCACTGAACTTCTGAAAAAAGTTAAAGCCGGTGCCGACTTCGGGGAAATTGCGAAAAAGCATTCCGATGATCCCGGCTCCGGGGCCCAGGGAGGAAGCTTGGGAGAGTTCCCCCAGGGAACCATGGTCTCCGCTTTCGAGGCCGCTCTGGAAAAGTTGAAGATTGGTGAAATCAGCGAACCCGTTTTAACCCCTTTCGGCTACCACATCATCAAACTGGAAGGCCGGGAGGAAGAACGCTTCAAACCGCTGGAGGAGGTTCGTGAAGAAATCATCCAATCCCTGAAGAACATCAAGGCCCGGCAAAGAGTCAGAAGAACAGCGAAACATATTTATCAGGAAGCGGAAAAAGACGGCAACCTAAAATCTGCCGCTGAAAAAAATCAGACTCAGACAACCGTCACCAATTTTTTCTCCAGAGAAAACCACAACCTCGCGGAAATAGGCAACAATCCCCAATTCTATAACACTGCCTTCAGTCTGGGAGAAAACACGGTCAGCCAACCTGTACACACCCAGGAAGCGTCTTTCATTTTAAAACTCGCCGGTAATAAAGAAGCCTATATTCCGGAGTTACAGGAAGTCAAGAAAGCTGCTGAACAGGCTCTAACCGAACGCGTCAATGAGGAGCAGACCTCCTCCAAGTTCAAGGAGTTGGAACAAAAGCTTGCACAGGAAAAGGACTTGGAAAAAGTCATCAAAGGGCTGGACTTGAGCGTCCGTCATACGCCGTTCTTCAGCATGGCAGACTCCATTCCGGGGATTGGCAATATCAAAGAAATCAAGGAAAAAGCTTTGACAATGAAGGTGGGAGACACTTCCTCCGCGAAAGTGAGAAACCGTTTTTATTTGTTTAAACGGGTGGACAAGGAAGCCGCCGGATAACCCGACAAAGAACAAGCCAAAAAAATTATCCAACGCATCAAACAGGATAAAAGTCGCCAAACATTTCAGGAGTGGGTGGAGAACCTGAAAGCTCGGGCGGAAATTATGATCGACAAGACCTTGATGTGATTTTTATAGCATTGTGAATCGACAAAGCCTTGATCTAATTTTGGATCTAGAACGTTTCCTTATACAACCGATGAATTTTAAGAATTTTGTTTGTCAATGATTCGATGTCCTCAGCAATGACCCGAATCATCTCTTCCTTTCTGATCCCTCCCAGATCATAAATGATATCCGGCACCGAGCCGTAATCCGTAAGCGCTTTCTGGGTGCCCCATTCCAGGGAAGACCCTTCCCGAACTCTTATGTTTTTAGGCTCATCGGCCCTATCAAACGAAGCAATCTTGAACCGCAGGCGTTGGCATATTTTTAACAGCACATCCGTATATTTGATATTCATGACGGCGCGTTTTTCCGGATCATGGCGCATGACCGTCAAAACAATATTGGCGACATGCCGAGAACCGCCAAACTCAGGTTCGGCACCAATGAAAATATCTTCCCCATTTTTGATAATGCGTCCTGGGATGGCGAGAACATCCCCATGGTTTATGGCATTTTTTAGCGCCAACCCAATATTGGTTTGGACCTCGGGAACCAATGACCCGATTCTTTCTTCCTGAAATATCCGGATCGCCCGATTCATCCCTGCCATCACCCGGGCCTTTTCATTTTCCCTGTACAGCAAGGATAACGGCTCAACACTTGCCTTGCCTTTTCCAGAAATCACTCCTCCAAGAATGGCTCGTCCAATAAAATCCTTGGCTTCTATTACAGCCGGCAAGGTCTGTCTGCCCAAAGCCAGTCCAGCGGTAATCGCTGATGAAAAAACACAACCTGTTCCATGGAGATCCGATTGAGACAATCGCTCTGAACTTAAAATCTCGATACCCTTATTATCCAGAAATAGATCCTCCGGTTTTCCTTTCAAGTGCCCACCCGTAATCACTACTGCCCGCACTCCTGATTTAAGGATTTCGCGTGCCGCGCGCTTCCTGTCCGCAGGCCGGCTGATTTTTATTCCGGATAATATTTCAGCTTCCCTGATATTCGGGGTTACAAGTTGCGCCAGAGGGAACAAGCGCTTCTTCATCATCTCCACCCCGGATAGGGTGAGCAGCTTTTTTCCTGAAGAAGAAAAAATAACGGGATCGACTACTAGGTTTTTAACCCGGTAGCGTTTGAGCAGGGAGGCGACCCGATCGACAATTTGCTCATTGCCCAGCATACCTGTTTTTACGGCCTGACATTTATCATCCTCAAAGAGGGATTTAAGCTGGTTTTCCACAACACTCACAGGTAAATCATTTACGGCCTGAACCCCCAGGGTATTCTGGGAAGTGATGGAGGTGATCACGGTTTTTCCAAACACCCCAAAGGCAGAAAATGTTTTAAGGTCGGCTTGAATGCCAGCGCCCCCTCCGGAATCCGACCCGGCTATCGTCAAAGCTACTGCGGTTTTGTCAGACATAAATCAGTCTCTTTAATGTAGGAAAATAAGAAGGGTTTAATGTAACAGAACGTCTTGAAACCTGGCAATAAAATATTGAAAATTATTCAGGCAACGGTAACGGATTTGGCAAGAGATCGGGGTTTGTCAATATTACGCTTCAGGGAGGTGGCGGTAAAATATGCAAACAACTGCCCAATGACCAACTGAATAAGGGGAGCTGTCAAAGGAGGCACTTTAGGGAGGATCAATTCTTCACTGTATAAATCCTGGTTTTTCCCCTGCTCTCCGAAATGAATTCCCAGCACAAAACCTGACCGGGCGCGAATTTCCTCTACGGTGTGCAGAGTGGATTCATAAAGCACTTTATCTTCAGGAGGCGGGACAAACACTATTGAAGACACCTCATCATCAATCATAGCCAGTGTTCCATGTTTTAAAAATCCTCCGGGCATTCCTTCTGCATGGACGTAGGCAACCTCTTTCATTTTCAAAGCCGCTTCCAAGGCAATGGGATAGTAAATCCCCCGACCCAAGTAGAGCCAGTTGCGGGTCCCGGAATATTTATGGGCAAGGCGATGAATAAAACCGGACCGCTCATTCAAAATTCCTTGAATAATCTCAGGAAGATCCCTCAACGCCAGCAAATGCTGGTTATAGGTTTTTCGGGTGATCACCTTCTTTTTCAAAGCAAGCTTCATAGCCAGCACAGTGAGTATCACCATTTGCGATACCGCGGCTTTGGTGCTGATCACACAGATTTCAGGTCCCGATCCCTGGAGGATTACTTTATCAACCAGCCGAGCAATGGAAGAACCCATGACATTGACAACCGCCGCTGTCCGGGCTCCCTTGGACTTGGCGTACTTCAATGCCGATAAGGTGTCAAAGGTCTCACCGGATTGCGAAGCAGAAAAAACCAGGGATTGTTTGTTCACATTGGCCAATGCCATGAACTCATCGGAACTGATGGAGGGAAAAAATTCCTGCGCTAACTGCGAAAAAATATATTTGGCATATTTGGCGACGTAAAAAGTAGTTCCCACCCCCAGCAAATAGGAGTCCTTGGATTTTGCGAACAAATCAACAATATCATCCAGACCTGAGGGCTCCAGGTCTAACGCATTGGAAATGGTTTGAGGCTGTTCATAAATTTCCTTGAGCATATAATGGGGATAGCCCCCCTTTTTGGAAGTCTCACTATCCCATTCAATCTTAGTAATGGGTTTTGTGACTTCCTCCCTGCTTAAAATATTTTTCACGACATAAGTGTCCCGGGAAAGGATGGCATATTCCCCATCATCCAGAATCACAGCATTTTTGGTATGATCGATGAAGGCACTGAAATCGGAACCGATAAATTTAATCTCATCACCGATCCCCAGCATCAGCGGTGATTCTTTTCTCGCACAAAAAATCTGTTCGGGAAGATAGGAGGAAATAAACGCTATCGCATAGGTTCCTTCAATGAGGTTCAGCATCTTCACAAAAGCCTTTTCCACATCATGACTACGCTTATAAAACTTCTCTAATAGGTGGGCGAGGACTTCGGTATCGGTTTCAGAAGAGAACTTAAAGCCTTCTTTTTGCAGTTGGTCTCTCAAGGGACGATAATTGGAAACGATTCCATTGTGAACCACCGCAAAATTACCATCGTCGGAAGTGAAAGGATGAGTGTTTTCCCGCGTCACTTTTCCATGCGTGGCCCAGCGGGTATGGGCGATACCTATCTTGCTTTTGTGCTGCAGGACATTGTGTTTGCGATAAAACTCTTCCACACCACCAATATCTTTTTTAATGATGAGACGTGTCTTGTTCATCAAAGCAACGCCGCAAGAGTCATAGCCCCTGTACTCCAGATTCCTGATCCCTTCAAAAAGAAGCTCAGATATATTTTTTAATCCAACAGCCCCGCTAATTCCACACATACTTATCCTGTTATTTATGTTTTACGGAGTAACATGCAGGAAGAACTTTTCCGGGCGCAACAATCGTTCCAGGCTGCAAGGTATTTCCAGCCCCCACAACAACTCCGTCACCGAGAAAAGCACCCAATTTCTTCATCCCCGTTGCCATAGGCTGCTTCCCGTTTTTCACAGAAATCGGTTTCCAGTCTATATCTCGGTTCACGGTCATGCACCCTGCCCCCATATCCACATTTTCACCTAGCACACTGTCTCCGACAAAAGAAAGTCGGCCTATCTGCGAATTCTCCATCACCACGCAGTTTTTTAATTCTACACCGCTACCTACCGAACAGTTTTTTCCAACAGAAGTGTAGCTCCTGACAAGGGAGTTGTTGCCGATGTAGCTTCCCTCTCCAATGCAACACGGTCCTTCCAGCACAGCCCCGGATTTAATAATCGCCCCTGCCTCAACGCGGACAATCCCCTGCAGGGTTACATTGGCTTCCAGCGTCGCGGTTTTTGCAATGGAAGTTTCCTGCCACGAGTCCATGATCATCTTATTCGCCGTCAGAATCTCCCAGGGATAAACCACATCCAGCCAGTCATTTTCCCACATGGAAGCACGCAACCCCTCTCCCGCCACGACCTTCTTCAACGCCTTCTCCATAGAATTGCCTGAAGATTCCAGCAACTTGAAAAAAGAAGCCGGCAATATAAATACTCCGGACAGGACATAATTCCCCAGGTTATTTCCTTTGGGCTTTTCGATGATTTTTGTGATCTCCATACGCGCATTCAGGAAAACGTTGCCAAACATCTGGTTGGAAGGTGGCAAACATATAGAAGCCACTGGACATTTAAATGAATGGAAAGATTGCTGGATTTTGCTGAAGATATTATCCGCCGTCATGATATCCCCATACGCAAGCAGGAAATATTCACCCGGGAGTATCTTATTTTTAACCTGCATCACCGCATGCCCAATTCCTAACTTGCGTTTTTGCTCCACGTGATGCAGATTCAATCCATTGTGATCCTGTTCCTGAAGCTGCTCGATTAACTTTTCCTTCTTATGTCCCGCCACCACGAAGATGTCGTTGATTCCCGAACTTTTAAGCAAACCCAAAGTATTGTCGAGCAACGTGCTGCCCGCAACCCCAATCATGGAGATGGGCCGGGTTTCTGAAAATGGGCTGAGATGGGTGCCTTCACCTGCGGCAAGGATTATGGCTTTCATTTGAGAAAATCCTGATTGGGAAGGATAAAGTTAGTCACGAAGGCTGGCGATGATCCACCAGCAACTGTTCCGCCCGGTTCAAATCATCTGGAGAATTGATTCCCAGTATCTCGTTCGCATCTTGGGTCTGCGTAGCCTGAACAGGGTACCCCTTTCGCACCAGATATTCTATCGTATCGGTCAAATAGTATTCCTTCTGAGCATTATCGGGACCGATATGATCTAAGGCCTTAAAAAACAATATATTATCAAAACAATATACTCCGGAGTTGAATTCGTCAACTTTTTTCTCAGTGTCCGAAGCATCCTTGAGCTCCACAATTCTTAATATAGAACCTTTTCCATCACGAATGATCCGGCCAAAGTCATGGCACCCGCTACTTTTAAGGGTCAGCACCGTGCACTTTGCCTCGCTCCCTCTATGCCCTTCAACCATTTGCAACAGGGTATTAGGCCGGATCAAAGGCATGTCCCCGCATAATACCAAAACCAGCCCGTCAAAGTTTTCCAGTTTTGCCTTGGCTTGCAGCGCAGCATGGCCCGTGCCCAACTGCTCCTCTTGAACCACAAACTCAACCTCCCGATCGGCAAAAGTTTTCCGCACCTGATCGGCCTGATGTCCCACCACTACTATTGTCCGAACAGGGTTTAAACGCGAGGAAAGATCAAGCACATAGTGAAGGAGGGGACGACCGGCAATGGGAAGAAGAACTTTGGCTAGAGAAGATTGCATGCGGGTTCCTTTACCCGCCGCTAAAATGATGACCGCTAGGTCTTGTTGTTGCATTTAATTTTATATTCGGCGATTTTTTTTCTTAATGTGTTGCGGTTGATTCCCAAGATATTTGCAGCCTGAGTCTGGTTGCCACTGGTTTCTTTCAGAACGATTTCAACCAGCGGTTTTTCAATGCCCCCCATGATCAACTCATGCAGATGACCATTATTTTTTTCATCCATCGCACCGACATATTTTCGGATGGACTTATCCAGCCATTTTTCAAGGAAAGTTGTGACTTCTTTTTGGGTTTTTTTCATCGCAGGAGGGTGCATTTCCACTTATTTTTTAAAAATCGTGACGTCCTCCCCAGGGTCGCAAAAGGCTAGAATGTGGCGATAGTAGCAGAGCCACCCTTTGTGGTCAAGCATGGACTTATAAGCTTTTTTAAACCATGCAATTACAAGTTGCTTCCTCTCCAACTCATGGTCTAAGATGAAGTGAAAATTATCTAAAAACTTTTTTACACGGTCTTATGAAAGTCGCCTGCGTTACATTGGGATGCAGAACCAACCAGCACGATACAGCGGAAATGCAGACCCTGCTGGAACAGGAAGGTTTCTCTATCGTCAATGGTAAAGAAAAAGCCGATGCCTATGTCATCAATACCTGCACAGTGACACAGCGCAGTGATTATAGTTCCCGTCTTGCGGTTAAAAAATCCCTAGCGATCAACCCTGAAGCTCTGGTCGTGTTCACCGGATGCTACGCGCAATTGAACCCAGAAGAAGCTTCCAAAATTAACGGCCTGGATATCGTACTGGGAAATGCCGACAAGCTGGAAATCGCTAACCTTATAAAAAATAAACTGTTAAATCCCAGCCTGCCCTGGGAAAAAAACGCCGACACCGAGATCATCATGTCCAACATCCATAAAAAACGGATATTCAGGACCATCCCGGTGCAGAACTTTCAGGGCATGACCAAAGCCTTCATCAAAGTCCAAACCGGCTGTGATGAGAAGTGTTCATTCTGCACTGTTGTTAAGGCGCGAGGTAAATCCGTCAGCGATGCGCGGGAAAATATTATGCATAATATCCAGCAGGCCGTCGCTTCCGGGTTTAAGGAAATCACCCTCACCGGCATCAACCTCGGCACCTGGGGCATGGATCGAAACGAAACTTTTTCTTCGCTGGTTCGCGATATTATCAAACTCCCTGGAGATTTTCGAGTTCGGTTGAGCTCAATCAATCCTATGGAAATCGACAGCGACCTCATACGGCTCATAGCGGAAACCGAAAAAATCTGCTCGCACCTGCATATTCCTTTGCAAAGCGGTGATGAAACAATCTTGAAATCCATGCGCAGAAATTATAATCGCCAACAATACCTCGAAGTCGTTCAACGCGCAGTCACCGCCATTCCCGGGCTGGGACTGGGCGCAGATATTATCGTCGGCTTCCCGGGAGAAACTGAAGAAGCATTTGAAAACACCCGCAAACTGATAGAACAATTGCCTTTCTCCTATCTGCACGTGTTTTCCTACTCACCGCGCCGGGGTACCGAGGCCCACCAGCTCAAAGACGATGTTCCCGGCAACATAAAGAAACAAAGAAACCAGAACCTGACCCAATTGATCAGCCAAAAAGCCTTGAAATATCGCGAGAAATTTTTAGGACAACAGGAAATTGTTCTACTTGAAAATCAACGGGATACGAAATCCGGATGGCTCAAAGGCCATACCGGCAACTATATTCCGGTTATTCTGGAGGGTGCCGACTCATTGAAAAACAGTCTTGTCTCCGTCACCTTGCAGGAGGTTTCCGAAGGTCAGGTCACAGGATGCGCCCAATAATCACCCTCACCACCGACTTCGGCCTTGACGATCCTTTTGTCGGCATCATGAAAGGAGTCATTCTCAATATTGTGCCCGATGCCCAGATCGTTGACATCACCCACAATATCGAACCACAAAATATTACCCAGGCCGCATTGATCCTCAACGCCACCTACCCTTGGTTTCCCAGAAAAACCATACATGTGGTAGTGGTTGATCCCGGAGTCGGGGGCGTAGAAAAAAATACCGCACTTGCAAAGAAAGCAGGAGGCCCCGGCCCGGTAATCCGCAGAGCCATGGTGGTGCAGTCCAAATTCCAGACCTTTGTCGGACCCGATAATGGGGTTCTCACGCCTGCCCTTTATGCCGATAGCCGAACTTACGAGATCACCAACAAAAAATATTTTCTTAAACACGTCTCCAACACATTTCACGGGCGCGATATATTTGCACCCTGCGCAGGGTGGATCGCCAGCGGCGTTCAGCATTCCAAAATGGGGCCGAGAGTGTTGAAACCTGTCCACCATGACTTTCCTCAGCCCCAGTTAAAAGGAGCGGCCTTGCACGGGGAAATCATTCATATCGACCACTTTGGCAACCTCACCACCAATATTTCCGCAGAATTAATCCACGAAACCTTTATTTCTTCCGATACAATAAAGGTGCAGGTCGGAAAACATCGCATCGATGGACTGGTCACCGGTTATTACCAGATGAAATCCGGTCAGCCCGGAGCCATCATCAACAGCTGGAATCAGCTGGAAATTTTCTACCGTGAAGACAACGCCCAAAAAAAACTGAAAGCCAAGGCCGGGCAGTCCGTAACCCTGAAAGCCATCTAGACCCTCTATAAAGTGGGCTGTTAAAAAATGCCCCCCATTTATCCGGTTATTAATCGTGAGTGACATCAAAATTATCTGCCAGAATAAAAAGGCACGACACGATTACTCCATCGAAGACAGCATGGAAGCCGGGATAATGCTGAAGGGTACGGAAGTCAAATCCCTGAGAAACGGCAAAGCCAACCTGGTCGACAGCTATGCCATCATTGACGGCGAAGAAGCCTGGTTACTCCATTTCCATATCGATGCTTACACCCCGGCCACTCAGTTCAACCATCACCCCATGCGAAAGCGCAAACTACTTTTGCATAAAAAAGAAATCAGCAAACTCATCGGAAAAACTCAGGAAAAAGGCTGCACCCTGGTTCCCCTAAAAGTTTATTTTAAAAACGGGAAAGCAAAAGTAGATATAGGCATTGCCAAAGCAAAAAAACTCTACGACAAACGCGCCTCCATCAAAAAGCGTGAATCCGAGCGCGAAATCGATCGGGTTATGAAATCCAGAAACCGCTGATTCAATAAAGCAATTTAACGATAAAGGTGTGTGGAATGGAACTAGACAAGGTGATCGGAAAAATACTGGATGGTTATCAACCGGCATGCGTGATCATGACGGCGAATGAGTTAAAACTGTTCGACCAGCTCAAACAACCGGTAACAGCAGTGCAAGTCGCTAAAACATTGAACTTGGATCCGGAAGCTACCGAACGCCTGCTCAACGCTCTCACTTCGCTGGAAATCGTTGCCAAGGAAGATCAGACCTATCACCTGCCAGAATCCGCGCACGCATATCTGACAACAGGCGGAAGCCACTCTCTTCAACAATGGATTCAACTCTCGGCCGACCTTTATCCAGTTTGGGGCCAACTCGCCTCTTTTATAAAATCCGGTATTCTTATTAAAAGCATCATGGAGATGTTAGGCGGTGACCCCCATAAAATGCGGGCGTTCACCGATGCCATGCACGACAAGGCTCTCAAGGCCACCTGGCTGATCGCCCGAGAAATTCCTGTCGGGGATGCAAAAACAATGCTTGATGTCGGCGGCGGACCCGGAACCTATTCGCTGGAATGGTGCAAACTGCATAACCATCTTAAGGCAACCGTGTTCGACATCGCGCCGGTTCTGGAAGTCACAAGAAATTATATCGAATCCTATGGATTGCAGGATAGGGTGGATACCAAGCCAGGGGACTTCCATAAAGATGATTTGGGAGACAGCCAATACGATCTCGTACTCATGGCCAATATCCTGCACATGTATGACGCAGATATGAGTCGAGCCCTTGTCTCCAAAGCTGTCAAAGCTGTAAAACCGGGAGGGCGCATCATCATCCACGGTTTCTGCACCAATGAAGACCAGACCGGCCCTCTACGTGACACACTGTTCAGCCTCAATATTGGCATGTTGACCGAAGGTGGACGAGCGCACCCTGTTCAGGAAAAAATCCACTGGCTTGAGGAAACCGGAGTTTCCAATATTCACCATTTCCGTATCGAAGCCATCCCCACCGGAGTCATAACCGCCACTAGGCGTGGGGCCAACTAGCACCACTAGCCGTGGAGGCGAAGCAATGACTTGTCAAGCCGAGATAACTCTTTGCTAGCCAGCAATAGCTATTGCACGCTGGCCCCATGCCTAGTGGTGGGACGGTAGACTACTAGTATCACTCCTGTTACGGCGACCACACCACCGAAATATCCCATTGACCCGACCGGGTCGGCTTGCAGTCCGGCAAAACCGATTTCAGGAAGAACTTTCATTCCCCAAAGGGTTATCAGTGGATTCAAGGAAATGATGACGCTGATCAAGGCCAGAGGAATATATTTCACAGCTTCGGCGAGTGCGGCATAAGCGAGTAGAGTATTGAACCCACAAAATATCAGCGACAACCATGCGGTGAGTCCCGCGCTGGTGAAGTCGGCCCACTCCACTCCACCTATCAGTGTGAACGTGGAAACAGCGTAGACTAAAAGATTTAAAGACTGGGCTCCATATTGCCGACTGAGGAATTTTTGCGAGACCATATATCCCACCCACACCAGACCGGCAAGAACAATTAAAAAGTCCGCAAAATAATAATCACCCGTTGCCTCAATGCGGCTTTGCTGGTCATGAAAAAACAGGAACAGTCCACTTCCCGCGATGATCATTCCAAGAACCTGCCTTAAGGCCAGGCGCTCATGAAAAACAAAAACTCCAGCCAACACCAGGAACACCGAAGCGGTCTGTATCAGAACCGCCATATTGGAAGGCCCGCTCAAATCCACACCCACTGTCACCCAGTAATAGTTTGCTGAAAGGCAAGCCCCTCCCAGGATTCCCATCCACGGGGGCTTGCGAAGAATGTCCAGAGGTGCATGCGCTTTCCATTGCAAAATGACGATCAGAATCAGAAATGCAAACAGGAAGCGGAACCAGGAAATCGTTCCGGCATGAAAACCCTGCAGAGCGATTTTCAGAAAAATCGGCAAGACGCCCCAAAGCAAAGCGGTAGCAATGGAGAACAAAATGCCACGCAAGTAATGAGTGGGAAATGTAAGTTTCTCAGACTGCGACATATATTACTCGCCGAAGGAATTAGGCTGCTCGCCGGGTCTAGTGGAGGTTGGAAAAGTTTTTCAGCATGGTTAGACCGAGACGCTGGCTTTTTTCCGGATGAAACTGGAACGCATGGATATTTTCGTGATGGATTCCTGAGACGAATTCGGTTCCGTAACAAGTGGTGGTGGCAACGATCGCCGGGTCCTGCGGCACGATGTAATAGGAATGCACAAAATAAAAATAGGACTCATCGGCCACCAAGTCGAACAGCGGATTACCCGGAACCACTCGCACCGTATTCCACCCCATATGGGGAATTTTTAAAGGCTCGCCGGAATCGGACTTGGCATCTTTGAACCCCACCACTTTTCCGGGCAGGATACCCAGTCCATCCACCTGACCAAACTCTTCACTTTGGTTAAAGAGAAGTTGCAGTCCAAGACAGATCCCCAAAAATGGTTTGCCGCTTTTGACAGACTGGTGCACGGTATCAATAAGATCCAGCTTCTCCAGATTCGCCATGCAGTCCTTGAATGCCCCAACACCGGGGAGCACCACGGATTTAGCTGAAAGAATTTTTTGGGAATCGCTAGTAACAATCGCCTCGGCACCCACTGCCTCAAAACCCTTTTGCACGGAACGGAGATTGCCCATTCCGTAGTCAATAATAGCGATCAACTATAGAGTCCCTTTTGTCGAGGGAATGTCTCTGGAGCGGGAGTCCAACGTGCAGGCAGAGTCTAAAGCGCGGGCAAAAGATTTGAACAACGCTTCGGTTATGTGGTGAAGATTATTCCAGTAAGGAGAATTAAAATGCAGGGTCAGGCCGCTATTGGCGGAAAAGGCCTGAAAAAATTCCGGCACAAGCTCGACATCGAACTCGCCAAGTTTGGCTTTGGGAAGTTCCAGGTTGAACACAAAGAAAGCCCGACCGCTGATATCAATAATGCATTGGGCCAAAGCCTCATTAAGCGGTACGCTGGCTTCTGCAAATCGACGTATGCCCTTTTTATCCCCTAACGCCTCCTTGAAAGCCTGACCAACAGCTATTCCAACATCTTCCACCGTGTGGTGAAAGTCTATATGGGTGTCACCCTTGGCTTTAACCGTCAGGTCAAAATAACCGTGACGAGCCAATTGTGACAGCATGTGATCCAGAAATGGGACAGGGGTCTTGATATCTTGAATCCCGGTTCCATCCAGATTCAGACTGACCTCAATTTGTGTCTCGCTTGTGGAGCGCTTTACGTGGGAAGTTCTAGCCATTCAGAGGTTGTTTTACTTTGATGTCTTCTTTATTACCATTTTTACCGTTGCCGGAATAGGAAGCCTTTTTCCCGTTCTCAGAATGAGGCTTTTTGCCATTTCTGGCCGCCCATTCTTTTCCGTTGCCTGAAGCCACTATTTCGGCAACCGCACCATAAAAAGTCATGATGGTTTCAAACATGCCATCCGGGTCAAGCTTAAGAATTTTGCGCTGTATAGTGGGCGAACCGTGCTCCAGAACCATGTCACCGAGTCCGATACATTTAACCGGGATATGAAACATCTCCTCTTCCTGCAGGGCTTCCAGAACAGCGGAGCCAAAACCACCTTTGAGAGAATGTTCTTCTGTAGTGACCATGCACCGTGTCTTAAGGGCGTATTTGGTAATCAATTCTTTATCCACCGGTTTGGCGAACCGGGCATTGATAACGGCAACGCTGACACCTTCTTTCTCAAACTTGTCAGCCACCTCCTGAGCCCATTCGACCGTATGGCCATACGCAAAGATAGCGATATCGGTTCCGTCCTGAATCACTTCTCCCTTGCCGATCTCAAGTTCCTTCATTTCGGGATCGAGCGGCACTCCTAAACCGGCACCTCTGGGATAGCGAAGGGCCGCCGGGCCGGGATGATAAATCGCCGTTTTCAGCATATGCCGCATTTCATTTTCATCTTTCGGAGCCATGAGCACCATGTTCGGCAAGGTACGAAGAAACGCAATATCGTACAACCCTTGATGCGTCGCTCCATCTTCTCCGACTATTCCTGCCCGGTCCATGGCAAACGTCACCGACAGGTTCATCAGGCAGATGTCGTGAGCAACCTGGTCATACGCCCTTTGCAGAAAAGTGGAGTAAATGGCCGCAACCGGACGAAAACCTTCTATCGATAGTGCCCCGGCAAATGCAACGCCGTGTTGCTCAGCCATGCCTACATCAAAGGTCCGGTCGGGGAACTCCTTGCCAAACTTACTGATTCCCGTCCCATCTGGCATCGCTGCAGTAATGCCAATAATTTTTTCATCTTCTTTAGCCAGTTGAATCAGGGCATCCGCGAACACATTGGTATAAGCCGGGTTGGATTTCTTCTGATGAAATTCACCGGTAGAAACATTGAAGGGTTTGGCACCGTGCCAGATATCGGCTTTTTCTTCCGCCTGTTCATAACCTTTTCCCTTGCGGGTGATAACATGCATCAAGGTCGGACCTTTAAGGTCTTTTACAGCGTTGAACGAATTCATCAACGCTTCAACATCATGACCATCTATCGGCCCCACATAACGAAAACCCAGGTCTTCGAATAAACGTCCGGGAATGAACACACCCTTTATAGCTTCGTCTATCTTATGTGCGTATCGGGTAATTTCCTTGCCAATACCCGGGACGGCTAATAAAAGTTGGCCTATCTCCTGTTTAATTTTCAACATCACCTGCCCGGTCATGATCTTGCTAAGATGCGCAGACATGCCACCTACATTGGCAGAGATGGACATTTCATTATCGTTGAGCACAACGATCATATCGTTCTTGATGTGTCCGGTATGGTTGAGTCCTTCAAAAGCCATTCCTGCAGTCAGCGAGCCATCCCCTATGACCGCAATGACATCATTGTCTGCATTTTTCAGATCCCGCGCTTTAGCAAATCCTAATGCAGCGGAAATGGAAGTGCCGCCGTGTCCACAGTTCCAGTGATCGTGTTCGCTCTCTTCGCGTTTGGTGAAACCACATAACCCTTCATGCTGGCGCAGAGTGCCGAACCTGTCTTTCCGGCCTGTCAGCAATTTATGCACGTAAGACTGATGGCCCACATCCCAGACAAACTTATCCTTCGGGCTATCGAAGACATAATGCATCGCCAAAGTTAATTCCACGACACCCAGATTGGAGGACAGATGCCCGCCCGTTTCGGAAATGCTATCCAGAAGCATGTCGCGAATTTCCCGGGCGAGAAGCGGCAACTCTTCGACTGAGAGTTTTTTTAAATCTGCGGGACTATTGATTCGACTTAAGAACTTACTCATAGGGGTCCCAGTCAATTAAAATGTTCGCTGCACAAAGAACCGGGCGATCTCTCGGAGAGGATCTGCTCGATTATCAAATTCTTTAAGACAAACCAAACTTTCTTCCACCAACTCTTCAGCTTTTCGGCGAGACTCTTCCAGTCCGTAAAGGGCTGGATAGGTCGCCTTATCTTTAGTCAGGTCACTGCCAATATCCTTACCCAACTCTTTTTCATCACCCGTGATATCGAGAATGTCATCGATAATCTGAAAGGCAAGCCCAATATGAGCGCCAAACCGGGACAATGAATTCAACTGACGAGGAGTGGCTTGGCTAAGTATGCCGCCACAACAGATACAAGCTCGAATCAGAAACCCTGTTTTATAAATGTGAATATATTCCAGAGTTTCCGCGTCAATCGGCTTACCCTCTGACTCGAGGTCAACCACTTGACCACCAATCATACCTGTAGACCCCAGTGCCGTTGCCATTTCATGCGTGGCATTGAGAAGGCACTCAGGTGGAACGGTTTCCATCCCCACCGACCGTGTCATCAGGATAAATGCTTGAGTCAATAGAGCGTCGCCTGCTAAAATGGCAACGGCTTCTCCAAAAACTTTATGGTTTGTAGGTTTCCCCCGTCGCAGGTCATCGTTGTCTAAAGCAGGGAGATCATCGTGAATCAGGGTATACGTATGTATCAGCTCGGCGGCCACTGCAAATGGCAGAACCGCTTTCCGGTCTCCCCCTACCGCTTCCGAGGCGGCAATAACCAAAACGGGACGCAATCTCTTCCCACCGGCAAGAAGACTGTAATGCATCGCCTTATGGATGCTTTCAGGATAGGCCTTCTCATCCGGTAAAAGGTTCAGTATCCCTTCATCGATTAGCTTTTTACCTTCAGAAAGGTACTGAGATGCAGACAAACCGTTCAATAAATCAATCAACTAATAATTGTTATAGAAGGTAAAATTTAACCACCTATCGACCAAAATCTTAACACATAATCCCAAACAGTCAACTTTATTGTGGGCCCTCCATCCCTTTGAAAATCCTTAATTTATAAGTTGTTGGCGCTAAAAGACTGGATTGGCAACCCGGCGAAAAAGGGTTAACGGAACGACCCAATTTTATTCAAACCCACCGATGCCGATCTGGCAAGCCGGGCTCATTTTTCACGCATGTCCCAAATATGTGTCAAAGTTGACAAACGCTTGTATTTCTCAGAATGTTGATTTATCATGACAAATCAATATCTTTAAAGAAATCAGGCTGTTGAGTTCATACTGAGGCCAAAGCGACTCTAACTATTACGCTCTGGCCAACTTTCCACCTTTTTCGATAGGATCGAAGAATGCATAGTCTCACTGCCACCTGGGTCGGTTATCTGTCTCTGATCTGTTTCTGCCTTGCCTATACTCTGGTCATATTTGAAGAACAAATCCATATGCGGAAATCCAAACCGGTCATTTTGATCGGTTGTTTCATGTGGGCTCTCATCGGTATCTATGAGGCACAGAATGGGGGCGGGCATGCTCACGATCATGTCAAAGAGTTGATCGGCGAAATTGGTGAGCTGTTTTTCTTTCTACTTGTGGCAATGACCTATATCAACACTCTCGATGAAAGAAATGTCTTTAAAGTATTAAGATCCTGGTTACTTAAAAAAGGACTCGGCTTTAAGAAATTATTCTGGGCGACAGGGGCAATCACGTTCATGCTTTCACCCGTTGCCGACAATCTGACCAGCGCTCTGCTGATGTCCACCGTAGCGCTGGCAGTCAGTAATGGCAACGGACGTTTCATTGTTCCCGCATTCGTCAATATTGTGGTCGCGGCCAACGCCGGCGGGGCTTGGAGTCCTTTCGGAGATATCACTACACTGATGGTCTGGACTTCAGGAAAAGTTCAAACTATGGAATTTTCCTATCTGTTACTGCCTTCCATCGTCAATTGGATCATACCAGCAAGCATCATGTATTTCTGGGTTCCGAACGAAACTCCCGAAGCGGGAAATGAAGAGGTGGAGTTCAAACCCGGAGCCAAGGTCATTATCGGACTCGGTGTGTTCACTGTTGCCACCGCAGTGTCTTTCCATCAGTTTCTCCACCTGCCTCCTTTTCTGGGCATGATGTTCGGACTCGGACTATTGATGGTCAAGGGTTTCTATTTAAAACGCTGGGGAGAGCAAAGGCATCTTAAGAAAATGGGCATCACCGAAGAACGAAGGAACCGTCAACGCTTTGATATTTTCGCCAAAGTGGAAGGCGTGGAGTTTGACACCCTGCTTTTCTTTTTCGGCGTTCTCACCGCCGTAGGCGCATTGCAATACATTGGCTATCTGGCACTGGCCAGTGCAAGCATGTATGGAAACCTCGGCCCGACAACCTCCAATATAATCGTAGGTATTCTATCCGCTATTGTTGACAACATTCCCGTCATGTATGCGGTTCTAAAAATGAGTCCGGAAATGGGTCTCGATCAATGGCTCTTAATCACCCTGACCTGCGGAGTTGGCGGTAGCCTGCTCTCAGTCGGCTCTGCCGCAGGAGTGGCAGTCATGGGGGTTGACCGGGAACATTACACTTTCATGTCGCATTTAAAGTGGGCTCCCGTCATCGCATTGGGCTATATAGGTAGCATCATTACCTGGTACTTTGTGACTCCGCACTAGCTACTCCGCGTGGAAGGGAATTGGGCAGGGGCTTCTTGAGCCGAGACAACTCTTTGCTTGCCAACAGAAGTTATTGCCCATTACCACCGGGCGTTGCCAGGCCCTCGCTAGAGGGCGGAGTGGTCTTTTCCCACCACCACTCTTCCCAGAGTGAACACATGAACCTTCCCGGCACCTTTTTTCTTTAAAACCTTTGCGGCCTCATTGACCGTTGCCCCGGTGGTGAACACATCGTCCACCAGCAGAATATTTTTTCCCGCAACCAACTCAGGACGATTGACCTCAAAAGCTCCTTTAATGTTACGGGCTCTTTCCACGCGGGTCATGGTCGCCTGTGGACTGGTCGCCTTGACCCGCCGTAGCAATCCCCCTTCCAGAGGTAATTTTGAAATCTTCGCGACTTGCCGGGCGATAAGAAAAGCCTGATCAAATCCCCTCTCTTTCATTTTGTTAAAATGCAACGGCACCGGAGAAACGGTAAAACCCTGACAAAAGTCTGGGTTCTCTTCAAAATATTTTTCCAGCAGGCGGTCCATTTCCGGGAGCACCCCCATCTGCCGGCGATATTTAAAATGATGAATGGTTGTTCTTAAAACCGTGTCATAAAAGCCCAGACTTCTGGCCTGATCAAATTGATAAGGTTGCTGTCGGCAAACCCCGCACACAAACTCTTCATGCGGAAAAGCATAAGATATGTCCGCTGGCACCCCACACTGAAAACAATACGGCTGCCGTATAAATCCAATATCATCCCTGCAGCTAGCGCAGAGGACATGCTCCTGAATTTTATCGTCACAGGCAATACAGTTTTGCGGAAACACAAAATCCAGAATTTTTCTGAATCCGCGTAAAATTCCACCCCCAATATCTCTCGGTCTAATCCGCATCACTCATCACCGTTTCAAGTCAGCCAACCCGACAAACAAAGCCTTGAATACAAAGGTTTTTATATTTTTCCGGAAAATTTTATGCTAAAGTTTCTTCCTCAATTATTCTCACAAAAAACCTGATGAACAAGAGCATTATCCAGCTTACGGAAAAACACGTCGCCGGGACTTACGGACGTTACCCGATTGCCCTCGTTAAGGGAAAAGGTTCCAAGGTCTGGGACAAGTCAGGGAAACAATACATCGACTTTGTCAGCGGCCTTGCCGTGGACAACCTTGGGCATTGTCACCCGGCAGTGGTCTCGGCCATAAAAAAGCAGGCCGGGACGCTGATCCACGTTTCCAACCTATATCATATCGAACCGCAATCCCAATTGGCCGAAAAACTAACATCCTTGAGTTTTGCCGATAAAATATTTTTCTGCAATAGCGGAACAGAAGCCAATGAAGGCGCGATCAAACTCGCACGTAAATATTTTTTTGATCAAGGGCAGCCCAAGCGAACAGAAATCATCACCATGCACAATTCGTTTCATGGCCGCACCATGGGTTCACTCTCGGCCACAGCACAGACGAAGTTTCACGCTGGATTCAAACCGCTTCTTCCCGGCTTCAAATATATTCCCTTCAATGATTTACCATCGGCCCGGAAAGCAATAACACAAAAGACCTGCGCCATTCTGGTGGAACCCTTGCAGGGAGAAGGCGGAGTGAACATCCCCGACCCTGCTTATCTAAAAGGACTAAAAAAACTCTGTCAGGAACACGGCATCCTTCTCATTTTTGATGAGGTGCAAACCGGATTCGGGCGTGCAGGAAAACTGTTTGCCCATGAACTCTATAAAACCAAACCAGATATTATGACGCTGGCGAAAGCATTAGGGGGCGGCGTTGCAATAGGAGCTCTGGCGGCTACCAACCGAGTCATGAAATCTTTTGTCCCCGGCACCCATGCCGCAACCTTTGGCGGCAACCCTTTGGCCTGCGCCGCCGCCTTGGCTTCCTTAAAAGTGCTGACAGGGAAAAACTTTCTCGACAAAGCCAACGCTACCGGAGCTTATTTTTTAAAACGACTGAAAGCAATTGCCAAGAACAATCCCGTCGTCAAAGAAGCCCGCGGCACGGGAATGTTTCTCGCGCTGGAACTGAACAAGCCCGGTGGCGACGTGGTCATCGACTGCATGAACCGTGGTTTTTTGATCAACTGCATCCAATCGAACGTATTGCGGTTTATTCCGCCGCTCAATATTTCCCGAAAAGACATCGACAGTCTGATTCCCGTACTTACCGATAGTCTCACTAAACTGACCGACAAATAAAATATTTTGATCCTTAACAAAAAAATGAAAAGAGATCTGCTAGCCATCAACGACTTTAACCAGGAAGAAATTCTTGGCCTGTTTGAAAAGTCCGTTGATCTCAAGGAAAAACGCCAAAAAGGAATCGAACACTTACCTTTGAAAGGCAAAACTCTGGGGATGATCTTCAACAAGCATTCCACCCGTACACGCATATCGTTTGAAGTCGGCATGTTTGAGCTTGGCGGTCATGCGCTGTTTTTAACCGGCGACCAGCTTCAGTTGAACCGCGGCGAAACCCTCAAAGACTCGGCTCAGGTTCTTTCCCGCTATCTGAACGGCATTTTGATCAGGACCTACGATCACAACGAGGTCATCGCTCTTGCCGAGAATGCCACAATACCCGTGATCAACGGACTCACAGACCTCAACCATCCCGTGCAGATTCTTGCGGATATTTTCACCATCAAGGAAAAGCTTGGCGGCATCGAAGGAGTGAAAGTGGCTTATGTCGGCGACGGGAATAATGTCGCCTATTCATGGATGATGGGGGCTTCATTGATGGGCATGCATCTGGCGGTTGCCTGCCCCAAAAGTTGCCAACCCGATCCGGTTCCTCAATTATGCGGAAATGGAAAGGTCGAAATTGTTGAGGACCCTTTTGAAGCGGTCCAGAATGCCGATATCATTTATACCGACGTCTGGATAAGCATGGGGCAGGAAAAAGATGAGGAAAACAAAAAAAAGCTCCTTCATCCCTACCAGATAAATCAGAAACTGGTCGATGCCGCAAAAAAAGACGCTCTGGTGATGCACTGCCTTCCTGCGCACCGGGAAATGGAAATCACCACAGAAGTTCTGGATGGCAAACATTCAATTGTTTTTGATCAGGCTGAGAACCGGCTTCATGTTCAAAAAGCTATTCTTGAAACATTGTTATAAAAACCGACTCAATGATAGAGTTGTAATTATAGATTCAGAAAAACATAATTCTAACTAATACGAAGATCGCAATGAGCTTTGGAAAACCACCTAATATTCCCTCGGCATGCGTTTTCTTTTTAATCCTGACGCTTTTCATTTCCCCATCTTCTTTTTCAGAAGAAACCACTGAGAGCACAGAACTCCAGCGGCACCTGATTTTAATCACCAAGAAAACCATCGTCCTTGAAAAAGAAATTGAAGCTCTCAGGAAAAAGTCTGAAACCAAAGAGAATCTTCAAAAGATAATCGACCTGCAAGCACAGATTGATCGGCTAAATTTGGATTTCGACTCCCTGGCAACCAACCTGCCATTGGAAGACAGCTCCCTGAAGAAAAAAGAAAAGTCTCCATGGACCAAACAGCTGGAAGAAATCACAATGCCGCTACTCCAGGCAATACGTGACCTGACCGAAAAACCACGTAAAGTAGACTCCCTGAAAAAACGCATCGCCCAGTTGGAAAACACTTTAGCTCTTTATAAAGAAGCGTCCAACAACCTTGAAAAACTGGAAAGCACCCGGGGCGCAATAGAAACCTCTACTAGGCCGGAAGATACACGCTACCTTTCAAGGCTGACCCTGCTGCAGAATAAATATGACCCGGAACTACCTGAATTAAACATGAACGAATCCAGAAAGAACCTGGAACAAATTCTCTCATCCGATGAATCCATCATAGACTCAGCGAAAAACCAGATCAAAGACTTCTTCAAGAACAGAGGACGAAATTTACTGATAACTATCACCATGTTTTGTGGATTGTGGTGGTTGCTCAATCGACTCAGAAAATGGATATTGCGCTTCAATCTGTTTGCCCAGTTGAGTCCCGCATTCGGTAAATTATTCAGCGCCGCTTACAATATTTTCATCCTTATTATCTGCCTACTTGTCGGCATGGCCTGTCTTTACTTTTTTAACGACTGGCTTTTGATCAGCCTCATCGTCATGGTGCTCGTCCTCGTTGCATGGACTTCGCGGCAATACCTTCCCACCTTCCTTCAGGAAATAAAACTGATCGTCAATCTGGGAACGGTTCGCGAGGGAGAACGCTTCATCTGGAACGGGGTTCCCTGGCTGGTACAGGACATAGGCTTGAGCGCAACTCTGATCAACGCCAATCTGGAAGGCGGAGAAATCAGGTTGCCGGTCAGGGATTTGATCGATAAACATTCACGCCCTGTGGTAGAAGGTGAACCCTGGTTCCCCACAAAGCCTAAAGACTGGGTCATCCTCAACGACGGCTCCTATGGCTGGGTCAGACACCAGACCATGGAACAGGTTGTGCTGAATTTAAAAGGAGACTCGCTGAAATATTATTCAACGGCTGATTTTTTGAGTCAGTCCCCTTTGAATATTTCCGCAGGCTTTCGTTACTGCATTGAGTTTGGTCTGGACTATAAGGTGCAAGACAGGATTTGCGAAGAAATTCCCACACTGATCGAAAATGGATTAAAAAATCTTCTCACTAAATTTTTTGAAGGGCCGTCTCCTGATTTCAATTTTTTAGAGGTGCGTTTCGACAATCCGGGCCCGAGTTCTTTAAACCTGATGGTCATCATTCATGCAGACGGGAAATGCGCCGACCGCCATGAAGAAAACCGACGAGAAATTCAAACCGCTTTGGTGCAAACCTGCAACGACAACAACTTAACCATCCCCTTCAGTCAATTGACCATCAATATGGCCGACGACGGCCCACCCCTTGGATAACCCGATTTATTGAGGACAAGTGATTAAATTCGAAGTTTTAAAAAAACATAGCTATTCTTCTGCTCGGCTTGGAGTTCTGACAACACCACATGGGAAAATAGACACCCCCTGTTTCATGCCCGTCGGCACTCAGGCCACGGTCAAGGCATTATCCCCGGATGATCTCGAGTCTTTCGGCGCACAGATCATCCTGGGCAACACTTATCATCTCTATCTCCGACCGGGACACGAGTTAATCCGTTCACTCGGCGGACTGCACAAATTCATGAGCTGGCCTCACCCCATGCTCACCGACAGCGGTGGGTATCAGGTTTTCAGCCTTAAAGAACTTACCAAAGTCACTGAAGAGGGAGTGACCTTTCAATCCCATCTTGATGGATCGTCACACTTCATCTCACCGGAACGTTCGATAGAAATCCAGCAGGCATTGGGTGCAGACATCATCATGGCTTTCGATGAGCCAACTCCCTACCCTGCCGATATCGAACGAACGGAAAAATCTTTGAAGCTGACCACGCTTTGGGCCCGAAGGTGCAAGGAAGCACTCACCTCGGACGCGCAGGCCTTGTTCGGAATTGTCCAAGGCGGGATGTATCCCGAGCTCCGAAAAAAAAGCGCCGAACAAATTATCGAAATCGATTTCCCCGGTTATGCCATAGGCGGGTTGAGCGTGGGTGAAGAAAAAAACCTGATGCACGACACCACCGCCTACACCGCGCCCCTTCTTCCCGAAGACAAGCCTCGCTATTTGATGGGAGTGGGAACTCCCGAAGACCTATTGCAATGCAGTTCTTCAGGCGTAGATATGTTTGACTGCGTCATGCCGACCCGCAACGCCAGAAACGGTTCGCTGTTCGTGAAGGGTGGAAAAATAAATATTAGGAACGAACAATACAAGTCCGACCCCTACCCTATCGAAGCAGACTGCCCCTGCTACACGTGCAAGAATTTTTCCAGAGCCTATCTCAGGCACCTGATCATGGCAGGAGAGATTCTAGCCATGCGCCTGCTCACCCTGCACAACTCCACCTTCTACCAACAGTGGATGGCCAGTATCCGAAAAGCCATCGAAAATGACGTTCCTTTTAATATAGATTGGTCTAATCAGACCCAATAGCCGCTGGGCGTGGGGCCAGTGAGCAATGGCTCTTTCTGACTGGCAAAGAGTTGCCTCTGCTGAATAAGCCGTCATCTTACTCAAAAGGAAAGAAGCTAGGCTTCTTTTATTACACCTAAAATTTTGAATTCGTGGATATCATAGCCGGAGCGCTTTGGCAGGGAGGATTGCACCACGGCTTTGAGTAGTTCCACCTTTCCTGAATCTAGATTATTGATGAAATGCTCAAAAATAAGTTCAGGAAAATAAAGTGTCAGGTTGAGTTTCGCTCGTTGATAAACAAACTGAGTGCCTGACCGCATCGGGTTCGCCCTCAAAGGTTTGTATTCGACATGACCATTCAGCATGAAATCGGCCATCTCCCTCCACTCTTCCCCGACTTTGTTGAGGTTCTCGCGGATGAGCGATAAGAGTCGCCCTTGCTCGGGAAGTTCGTAGCTATAACTGGACATAGATTATTTTCTATTTAGAAGGTATCAACCGGGCTCTTAAGGCCAGAAAGAGCGGTATCTCTTTTCGAGCTCTGTTCTCGGCCTTTGAGCGTTTGCCCGGAAGGCTGTTCTTGTTTGAAATCCATTCCTCCATCGCATCGACACAGAACCCGGCCTGAACCAGTGCGGAAATATAACTTTGCATCGGGCGGTGATAGGTGAGCGTGAAAGATTTGGCATCGGCAAAGGGTGGAGTCAGAATAGGAACGTTGGTCTCCGACAAATAATGATCCACACGTCGGTATTCCAGTTTCTTTTCTTCATCCCATCCCCAGTGCGATTGGCGGGGAATACGAAAACATGGATGCGTCATCACCACTACAAAACACTTGCCTGGCTTCACCCAGCGGGCAGCGCTTTTAAAAAGCAACTCCATCTTCTCTATATTTTGTATAGCCATCAGGCAGGCGATGCCATCGAAACGGTCTTCTTCAAAATTTGAGGCGTCAGCAGCGTCTCCCACATGATAGCGGATGGACGAGCCCGAACGCGTCCGGGCATGCTTCAGCAGTTCTTCCGAGGAATCCAACCCTTCAACATGAATACCCTTGCTCGATAAATAGCGGGAGAAAACTCCCTGACCGCAAGCCAGATCGAGGACACGATCTTTTTTAGTGACTGCCAGCAAACGCAACACGCCGGGCATGATAATGTCTTTCTGAAAATCGGTACCCTGAGCACCGACAAGCGAGTCATACCACCGAGATGCCTGATCCCAAAGCGTCAACTCTTTCTTTGCGGGTTTCTTTACTGTTCTCTTTCCCGAAGACTCCCGTTTTACTTTTCTATTCCTGTCTCTGGAATCTGTTTTATGCTTCACCAGTACTAATCCGTCTCATTTTCATCTATAATAAATGGGCGAATGATTATTCACCCCGTTTCATCAACACACCCAATCTTATGCCAAAACCCAACCTTTCCCAAGTATTCACAACAATTCTTTTGCTTCTCATTTTTGTTTCCGTCTCCTGCAAAACGATGGATCGTTATTATAAAACTCAGGAGGATCTGGACTTAAGCATCAAAGCATATAATATGGAATTCGAAAGCAAGGCGATAGATATGAGCGCCCGATTTGTCCACCCAAAATACCGCACGGAGTATATGGCCAAATCTCCGGAGATCGCCAAACGCATCACCATTTTTGAAGCAAGCATATTGGACATCAAACTTTCCAATGACAATGAGGGGGTACCCCCCTCAAGCAAATCCGAAAAAGATATCAACCGGGCTATTGTTGTTATCCGTTACCAAACTGCCATACTGCCCAGCACTAAATTAAAAACCCTTCTCATTGAACAGGAATGGGTGCTCTATCAGGGGCAATGGGTTATCATCCCCGACCTGAACGCATTCCTGAAGTGATCATTAACATGATCTATAAAGTTATCTCGACAGATTTGTTCAAAGAAATCGTCGTCGGGGTGACCTTGCAATTCATACCATAAAGTTCCACCCCTTTATCACGCGCCTTACGCAACCATTCCCCAAAGACCGGGTCAATATCATCATTGCTGGTGATGGATCGCGTATCGGATCTTTGCGAAACAAACACCACGGCCGATCGGCAACCTTTTTCGCTGAACTCGATCAACTCCTTAACATGTTTAACGCCTCGCTCTGTCGGCGCATCGGGAAACCTGCCCTGACCCTTTTCGACCAGACTCACCGATTTCACTTCAACATAAGCAGGACTTAGGGGAAATGCCAAGCGGAAATCGAAGCGGCTGTTTTTCACTTTCACTTCGCTGGCAAAATCAGTATAGCCCTCGAGAAAAGGGAGCGTCCGCGCCATCAATGCGTCCTTGACCAAAGCATTGGCAAACACGGGGTATGTCGACACCCATATGGAACCATGCCGCACCAGAACCAACGTGTATTCTGTTTTACGTTTTGGCCCGGGTTGGTGAATCAGCCGCACCTTTCTGCCAGCCACCATTAACCCAGGCAGTCGGCCGGGGTCGGGAACATGAGCCAACACTTCCCCACTCTCCACTTCGACACGTGCCAGATATCGGTTCGGTCGTTCCAGAAAAACGCCATCAACAATTTTCTCGCCGAATCTCAAAGTCTGGACCTTTTCACTGTTTGCAGAGAACTCCCAAGGCAAGCCGAGATCACCAGTGCTAACAGAAAACGCTATTGCACATTGTGGGTCCAGCGTCACGCCGGCGGTTAGTGGGCGGAGTACCTCCGCTGGTAATTAGCAATGTCTTTATTTCGCGGGCAAACGTTTTCTCGGCTCAACAAGTCATTGCCAGTTGGCCGCACGCCTAGTGGTGGATTTCTTCTCCGGCGTGGAGGTTGACCGTTTTTTCCAGATGCAGCAATGAGTCGACCGATGGAGTGATCCGGTCGATGAAAGGTTTGGGATAAAGGCCTATCAATATAATGAGCAGGCAGGCGGGCAAAATAAGTTTGAACTCACACCGATCAATATCGGTCAATCCGTCAGGCAGGTTATCCGATGTCCCCTGCATCGAGCCTTGGAACATATACAGCATATATATGGAAGCGAAGACAATCGACACTCCACCCATCAAAACCAGAATACCCGATAACCCCGAAAACATGCTGGATGTCCAGACTCCCATCAGAATCATGAATTCACCGACAAAGCCGTTCAATCCGGGAAGCCCCAGAGCAGCGAGCATGATCAGCATGAAACTTCCATACAAAACGGGCATGGCCTTGCTCAAACCGTGCAGCTCATTCAGGTTGCGGGTTCCCATTCGCATCTCGATAAATGCGACGATCAAAAATAACGCCGATGCGATGATGCCGTGATTGACCATCTGCAACACACTGCCTTCGATGCCTGTCTCGTTATGAGCAAAAATACCGATAACTATAAATCCGAGATGACTGATACTGGAATAAGCCACCAGAGCTTTCAAATCTTTTTGCGCGAGAGCGATCCAGGCTCCATAGACCATACCGGTGGCTGCCAGAACCCCGATGACTGCAGCAAAACTCTCGACTGCTTCAGGAAATAATGGCAGACAAAAACGCAGAAAACCATAAGCTCCGGTTTTGGACATGGCCCCTGTCAGCAGAATCAAAGCCGGGATGGGACACGCCACATAAGCATGCGGCAACCAGCTATGCAGGGGAAAAACCGGAACCTTTATGGCAAACGCCAGGAAAAAGAAGAAAAACATCCACATCTGTGTGGCCGGGTCAAGATGTGTATGCATCAGCACGCGCAAATCGAACGTTACATCATGAGTCGCGCCATAATGTATCATCGTCAGAGATAGGATGGCGACCAGCATCAACAGACTTCCCACCAGGGTGTAGATCACGAATTTCATCGTGGCATAGACCCGTCGGCCCTCGCCCCAAATGCCGATGAGAAAATAAGTCGGCACCAGCATCAACTCCCAGAACACATAAAATAAAATGGTATCGAGCGCCAGAAATACGCCTAATGTTCCCGCCTCCAGCGCCAGCATCAGAGCTACAAAATTTCTCAGCCCTTCCTTCTGGGTGAAGGAAAACATAATTGCGATGAGCCCTAGAAACGCGGTCAGCACCACCATCCACAGGCTGATGCCATCCACTCCCACTAGGTAATTGATATGCAGGGCCGGCACCCAGTGGAACATCTGAACAAACTGCATTTCTGCGTTGGCGGTATCAAACGAAAGCAGTAACCATAAGGAAAGGGCCAGACTCGCCCCAGCCGCACCCACCCCAATCATCTTGACCACAGCTATATTTTCTCTGGGGATCATGAGGAGTCCCAGTGCTGCGATAAGAGGTATGAATATTATAAGAGATAGCATACGTGGTTACATGAATACGACAAATAATAAAATGGTTACCATGCCGGCAACCATATTTAAAGCATAGGTGCGCACTTTTCCCGATTGCCAGAGACTGATGGCACGACTCACCTCTTTCACCTGAAGGCCGATCTGGTCAACGGTAAAGTCTAACCCTTCGCGTTCCGCTTTTTGTTCCATAAAAACGCCTATGGCTTTTGTCGGCTTCACGATCAAAAAATCATAAATCTCATCCACATAATATTTGTGGGACAAGAGGTCATAAAGCGGGGCCATCGCTTCCTTGATGAGGGACATGCGATCCTTGCTCACCATATACAGCAATCCTGCAGTCGCTATTCCGCCAATACCCGCTGCTAGTGCAATAGTCTCCAGCAAGTTATCATGATGATGCTCGACAACACGGCCAAACACCGGCGACAGAAAACTGTCGACCCAGGGGCCCAACAACCCGCCCAGCAAGGCCAAACCAGCCAGAACCGCTAAAGGCACAACCATAATCAGAGGCGATTCATGCGGGTGCGCTCCCGGACTGCGGAGCCCGCCTACAAAAGTATAAAAATAAACCCGGAAGATATAAAATGCCGTCATGCCCGCCGCCAGTACCGCAATCGCCCAGAAAACGATGTTCCCCATTTCGGCATGATAAGAACTTAGAATGATTGCCTCTTTACTGAAATAACCGCTGGTCAAAGGAAATCCGGCCAACGCTAGGGCACCGACCAGAAAAGTCATATGGGTCACCGGCATGACTTTTTGCAGACCGCCCATTTTGCGGATGTCCTGTTCGCCATTCAGTGAATGAATCACACTTCCTGCCGCGAGAAAGAGTAGAGCCTTGAAAAACGCGTGCGTCATCAAATGAAACATACCCAAACTGTAAACGCCGAGGCCAACAGCCAGGAACATATAGCCCAACTGACTCATGGTGGAATAGGCGATCACGCGTTTGATATCGTATTGAACCATTGCCATTGACCCGGCAAAGATCGCTGTGATAATTCCCACCCCGGCAATAAAATACATGGTGTAGGGAGCCAGCTCATACAACACATGACAACGGGCTATCAAATAAACGCCTGCCGTCACCATCGTCGCGGCGTGAATCAATGCGCTGACAGGAGTCGGACCTTCCATCGCATCCGGCAACCAGGTATGTAGCGGCAGTTGTGCAGATTTCGCAAACGCACCCACCAACAACAACAAGGTGATCAAAAGTACTGTGTCGTCATTGGGACGGAACATGCCCGGCGCAGCCGTAAACACATCGACAAAACTCAGCGTTCCGAACGATTCAAAAATAACAAATGCGGCGATCACCATTCCCACATCGCCAATCACGTTCATGACAAAGGCTTTGCGGGCGGCAAGCACGGCACTGGGTTTTTCGCGCCAGAACCCAATCAACAAATAAGACGCAAGACCAACCAGCGCCCAGCCGACAATCAGGAAAAAGAAGTCAGCTGCCGCGACCAGAACCAGCATGGAAAAAATAAACAGATTCAAATAGGCGAAAAACCGCGAGTATTCCGGATCATCATGCATATATCCGACGGAGTAGACATGGATCACAAACCCGACACCAGTAACGATGAGGAACATGAACACCGATAGCGGGTCCACAAGAATCGCCAGATCCAGCTTGAATGACCCCGCCGACACCCACTGATAAAGTGTCTGCACTTGCCCGAGCCGTTCTTCAGGCGGCAGAAGCAAAAGGTTGCTCAACGTCACCAGCGTCATGAAAAAAGACGCACCCACGGTTCCGCAACCGACGAGTCCCACCAGTTTCTTGGGGATGCAGTTCCCGTACCAGCTCAGGCCAATAAACCCGAGAAGAGGAAACAAAAGTATGAGCCAGCTACTTGCGAACAATAGATTATCCTTTCAACACATCGATATGATCCACATCCATATCGTGACGGGTGCGGAAAATAGTCAGAATGATTGCCAGCCCCACTACCACTTCCGCCGCCGCAACGGTCATGATCATCAGGGCAAAAATCTGGCCGTCCAATGAATTCAGGAAACTGGAATAAGTGACAAGGAGAAAGTTCACCGAATTGAGCATCAATTCGACAGACATGAACATGATTAGAGGATTCTTGCGGATGATGAACCCTGCCGTCCCCACACAAAAGATAGAAGCACTGATAAGCAAAACAAATTGTTCACCCATAATTACCTCACGCGCCTCCTCAAAGGGGCAAAAGAAAATTTTGCCAGACAAATCACACCCACCGCCGCGACTAAAAGAAGACCCGAGGCCAACTCAAATGCAATAATATGTTTGGAGAATAACTCAAGGCCAATGGCTTTGGCGGTGCCAAACATTTCAGCAGAAATTTCACCATGAACTTGTCTGGTCGGCCCCACCGTGGCAGACAAACACAATTCCCCCAGCAGGATGAAAACGAAAGTGAACGCCATAGACCGATGGAACGAGTTTTCCTGGATTTCTTTTTTCCCGCCGAGAAGCGCGATGATAAACAAAAACAGGATCATCACCGCTCCTGCATAAACAATGATCTGGACCACTGCCAGAAATTCCGCATTATAAAGGAGGAACAAAAGGGCCAGACAAATCATATGGCCAATCAGGTACAGGGCGCTGTAGATCGGCGAGGAACATAGAATGACCCCCAGACTGGCAAGGACCGCCGTCATCCCCACCACTAAAATCACCGCATCACGCGTGAAGTCAAATACCGTAGCGATCTCTAACACCAACCCACTCCTCCACTAGGCGTGGGGCCAACGAGCAATAGCCCCACAGTCCAAATAAACTCGTTAAGCGCTGAAAAATACTGTTGCATCGGCGCTACTTTTTAATCCGTTCCGTGTTACCCAGAATATTCACACGAAACTGATTCGGTTCCGGGTACACCAGCAGATCCTGTTTCTCTGCTATATAATTATCGCGATCATAATCCGCCAATTCATAATGTTCACGCAGAACCACCGCATCTACCGGACAGGCCTCTTCACAATACCCGCAGTAGATACAACGCAGAAGATTGATCTCATAAACCGCTGCGTAGCGCTCGCCCTTGGAAACCGGATTATCCGGATCATTCTCGGCCGAAACAACATGAATGCACCCCACCGGGCAATTGATGGAACACAAGGAACACCCCACGCACTTCTCCAGCCCGTCCTCATCGCGATTCAGGAAATGCCTTCCTCGATAACGCTTGGGCATGATCCGCTTGACTTCGGGATACTGCAGAGTGACTGGAGTGGTCAACATATTGCGGAACGTGACTCCCATTCCAATCAAAAGATTTTTTATCCCATCAAAAGTTGCTTGCAACATAGCTCATCCCCTCAGGGAAACCAGATCACTTTCACCGTGCCAGTGATCATAAGATTCAATAAACATAATGGCAGTAAAACTTTCCAACCAAACGTCATCAGCCGGTCATAACGAATGCGGGGAAACGTCGACCGCAACCAGATGAACACACATAACAGAAAAGCCACTTTGCACGCAAACGCCACAATCGGCCATAGAGGCAGGCCATAAGCATTCCACCCACCGAGAAACAAAAGCGTCACCAACGCGCTCATGGTCACCATATTGATGTACTCGCCCATGAAGAACATGGCAAACTTCATGCCCGTGTATTCCGTATGAAAACCGGCCACCAGTTCCTGCTCCGCTTCAGGCAGGTCAAAAGGAGCCCGGTTGGTCTCCGCAATACCGGCAATAAAAAACAACAAAAACGCCAAAGGCTGAATAATAATAAACGGAATTGACTCCTGAGCGTGGACCATATCCACCAGATTCAGGGAACCGGTGAGCACGATGACACTCAACGCTGAAAGTCCTAGCGTCAACTCATAACTGATCATCTGGGCGGAAGAACGCAGGCCGCCCATCAGCGAATATTTATTATTCGATGACAACCCGGCAAGAACCATTCCATAAATACCCATGCCTGAAATTGCGAACACGAACAAAATTCCGCTATTCACATTGGCTCCCCACAATTCGATTTTCTGACCGAATACTTGAAAAGGCTCACCAAAAGGGATCACCGCAAACCCGACAATCGCCGTAATCACTACCACCGCCGGAGCGAGGTGAAACAAAAACTTATCCGCCGAAGTCTGAATGATGGATTCTTTGAACAACAACTTTATGGTATCCGCTATCGGCTGACCAAAACCAAAAGGCCCAACTCGATTCGGCCCCAGGCGCACCTGAAACCGGCCCATCAAACGCCGTTCCAGCCAAACTAATGCCGGCACCACCGACATGATACCCACCGCAATGACCACGGCCTTGACGCTGCCCACGATCAGGGGAACGTTCTCGTTCGAAAATAGAACAATAAAGTCCCAGGTCATATTTAATATTTCAGTGATCGCGTCCAAACTCTAACCGCTCCAAAAAATATTTACCGCTCTACAATAAACTCATATCTAAACTTTTCTAACTTCCACCCATGCCGGGCCGCCATCAGCAGCGATCAAGCCGTTCACCCCCTGCCAATCCGAAGCACGGGGCACCACCACACCGCCGGGTTGGCAATGGCTGTTCACACTCGCGGTGGCTTCCAGCGTAATATCTTGAGCGCAAAGCAGAACTGTGTCACCGTTCTGAATGCCAAGTCTTTTAGCGTCTTTCTCATTCAAATGCGCAGTGGAAGGTAAAAAGTGATGCGCCAGTTTCGAGGAAGCATCAAGGATTTTGTCATGCGAAAACAGGAACGCGGCCACACGAAGCCGGAGACTTCCGTCCTTCCCTGAATCGGCCGACTGTTCTGCAACCGTTTCATCGGCAGAAACGACAGGCGTCCGGTCGCAACCGGTTTTGCCCACCGACCTTCTATTGACCTCCTGATAGCCCGGAACTTTTTTGGCGATCTCGTCAGTCACATCCAAAACCCTTTGGTAGTCGGTTTTATCTCCCAAAGCATTGAGCATCAGGTTGATGATTTTCCAGTCCGGCGCATGAGAAGTTTCCAAGGCCCTTTTTCTGGCCTGCACCCGGCCACCAATATTTGTGGTCGTGCCTTCGTCATAACCGGGACCGTTTGAAGGCAGAACGAGATGCGCCAGTTCAGCCGTTTCGGTTTCCAGCATGTCATGCACCACCAGAAGGTCCAACTTTCTCAAGGCATCCGCAACTCGCGACCCTCCGGGAAAATCAATCACCGGATTAGAACGGTGTATCAACAGGGCTTTCAATTCCCCAGCCTCGGCGCGAATAATCATTTCCAACGCGGAAAGCCCCTTTGTGGTCGGCGCATTTTCTCCCCATTGTTTTTTTATTTCCTCTGCGTTTGTCATCGACACTCCGCCCGGATAAAAATCGGGAAGCAGTCCCATATCCATTGCACCCACCGCATTGGTCATCGGAGCTGCCGGTATGGCACCGCATTCCATGGTCGGGACTTTGGCAATCAGCTTCAGCAGGCGCTTGACCCGCAAAACCGCGTCTCCGGAAAGAGCGGCGGGATTGTACACCACACAGATTTTCATGCTGGAGCGCACCGTCTCGACCAAGGCCTTCATGTCTTCGACAGAAATTCCTGTTTTGTCAGAATCTTTCGCTGGCGCCGATTCTCCCAACTCACGAGCCAGGCCATTGGCCAAAGCATCGATGGCCAAGGCTTCCGTACCCACCCTGTATTGCACCGACTGGGAAGAGTATTTATCCATCGCGATTTTTTGATCGTTCAAGCTCACCAATCGCGTACCACAATGCGTCACGGCTTTTTTGATGCGAAGATCGAGAATGGGCAATTCTTCCGTCGGATCGCTGGCGATCAACAACACCACGTTGGCAGTTTCAATCTGTTCGACTCCGTAATGTTCGACCGGAAGGCCCGGTGTATCCTGATAAGACTTATGGTCTATATTGTTTGAGCCTAAACTCTGGCGAAACAATTTCTGGTAAAGATAATTTTCCTCGTTGGTCGCATAAGGGGACCCAATAAACCCAACGCTTTCGGGCCCGTGTTCTTCGGCGATTTTTTTAAACGCCTTGGCCACCTTGCCAGCCGCATCCTGAATAGTGCAGTCATGAGGAAAAGCCGGGAAGGAAGTTGGCTTGCCACCACCCACACTGTTTTCTCGGGCAGTGAGGATTTTATTTTTGCTGTGCACAAACTGGTGACCCCAGCGGGCCTTGTCGCAAATCCAACCATCGTCCACAGCATCATTCGGACGCGCCTCAACACGCATGAGTTCGTTGAGCCGGGTGCCCATTGTAATATTGCAGTTGCAGCCGCAATGGGCGCAAAGCGTTGCCGTGTTGGTCAAGTCCCATGTCCGGGCCTTGAAACGGAAATCCGTATTGGTCAACGCGCCGACCGGACAAATATCAATGACATTCCCGGAGAAGCGGGTGTCGTAAGGTTCGTTATTAAACGTGCCGACCTCGTTATAGAAACCACGGTTCAACATAACCAGCCCTTGGTCCTGTTCAATCCGTTCACTGTAAGCGGTGCACCGCTGGCAGGCTATACAACGTTCCCGATCGATGGTGATGACCGGACTAAGCGGAGTCGCCTTGGCGTTGTTAGCCCGGTGAAACTCCATGCGGGTATCCGGCGGACCATATTTGAAGGTGTTGTCCTGCAACGGACATTCGCCGCCCTTGTCACAAACCGGGCAATCGAGGGGATGATTGAGCAAGGTGAACTCGAGAACACCTTTCTGCGCTTTTTCCACCTTCTCGGTGGTGGTTCTGACCACCATGTCCGGCATCACATCCATCGTGCAGGCGGTCATAAGTTTCGGCATCTTCTCGACTTCCACCAGACACATCCTGCAACAACCGAGCGGGCCGATCTTCTCGTGATAGCAGAAAACAGGGATGTCGACATTGACCTGCTTGGCCGCATCCACCACCTTGGTGCCTTTGGGAACCGTCACCGATTTCCCATCAATCGTTAAAGTTATTTCGTTGTCGGACATAATTGCCTCAAACCGAACCTACCGGTGCGTTTTTAAAATATTCTTCATAGTCAGCGCGGAAATGTTTGATACTGCTCATAACTGGAGACACACAGGCATCGGCAAGCGGACAAAACGCTTTCATTGTCATATTGTCGCAAATATCTTCCATCTTTTCGATGTGCTCCAACTGCCCCTTGTTCTGCATGATCCGTTCAACAATCTGATAGAGCCAGCGGGTGCCTTCCCGGCATGGTGTACATTTTCCACACGACTCATGCATATAAAAGCTGATCAAGCGCAGGGTGGGCTCCACAATATTAACGCTATCATCAATAACGATCAAAGCACCTGAACCCAACATGCTCCCTGCAGCCGCCAAAGACTCATAATCATAAAGGACATCTACCTGATCTGCAGGCAACATAGGAGTCGAAGAGCCACCGGGAATGAAAGCCTTGAGCTTGTTGCCATTAGGAATTCCACCTGCTATTTCATATATGATTTCTCTCATGGGTGTGCCCAACACTACTTCATAATTTCCGGGTTTGTTCACATGCCCGGAAACACTGACCAGCTTGGTACCCTTGCTTTTTTCGGTTCCCATCGAGGCGTATTTTTCCGCACCTTCGTTGATGATATAAGGAACCACACACAGGGTTTCAACATTATTGATGACCGTCGGTTTGGCGTACAAACCTTCGACAGCAGGGAAAGGAGGTTTCATCCTCGGTTCACCGCGTCCACCCTCCAGTGAATTGAGCAGCGCCGACTCCTCACCGCAGATATAAGCCCCGGCACCAAGATGGGTATGTATCTCTAAATCGAATCCGGTGCCCATAATATTTTTACCCAGATAGCCTTTGGCACGCGCCTCCTCAAGGGCCTTATCCATGATGAAGTTCAAGTCATGAAATTCCCCGCGCAAATAAATGTATCCGGTTTCGATCCGACAGGCGTATGAGCAGAGGATCATCCCCTCAATCAGCATATGCGGATTCTTGAGCAAAAGTTCACGGTCTTTACAGGTTCCCGGCTCTGACTCATCGGCGTTGCAACAGAGATAACGGGGAAACACATCCTTGGCGAGGAAACTCCATTTCAGTCCTGTCGGGAAACCCGCACCACCGCGACCGCGCAAGCCGGAAGCTTTGACCACCTCAATAATCTCTTCCGGTTTCTGGGCAAAAGCTTTTTTCAAGGACTGGTAACCGCCCTGCTCTTCGTAGACCTTCATGGTTTGAAGGTCTTTCATATTTATATTTTTGAAAAGAATCTGTGTCATATCAGTCCAAAGAATCGAGAATCTGATCGATGCGTTGCTCGGTCAAACCCCCATAATAAGTATCGTTGATGCGCATCATCGGCGCGTTCGTGCAATCCGCCAGACACTCTTCCCGATGCAGAGTGAACTTTTCGTCCGATGTTGTTTCGCCCACTTTGATATTAAGTTTTTTGGCGGTATGCTCAAGCAGCTTGTCGCAACCGTTCAACTGGCAACTTATGTTGATGCAGAAAAGGATCATATACTTGCCGACCTTCTCGGTGTGATACATCGTGTAAAACGACATGACCGACTGCACATAGGCCGGCGAGCAATCCAGCTTTTCGCTGATCGCCACCATAGCCTCTGGAGAGATCACTCTCTCAGCGCGTTGAACCAGAGTCAGCAAAGGCAACATCGCCGACTTCTTAAAAGGATATTTGGATAAGATACCCGCAATTTCCTTTTCCTGATTTTCAGAAAACGTGAATCCAGACATTGACAAACTTTCCTTTTTTACTTATACGGCTGAAATTAAAATCTTTGTTTTTTATCGATCCAGCAAGCCCACTATTTCCCCCAGGCGTGGCCCGGCAACTAGCGGTCGACTTCACCCATAACAATATCGATACTGCCGATGATGCCGACAACATCGGCGATATAACAACCTTCCATCATTTTGCACATGCCGGGGATCGCCATGAACGAAGGCGCCCTGAGCTTGACCCGGTAAGGAACATTGGTACCATCGCTGACGATATAGAATCCCACTTCACCTCGTGCCCCTTCGATGGGCACATAGGTTTCTCCTTTCGGGACGCTGATCCCCTCTGACACCAGCTTAAAATGATGGATCAACGCTTCCATGCTGGTGTGCAAGGTTTCCCGGGCAGGTAGAGAAACTTTATTGTCCTGCGTTTTATAATCACCACCCGGCAGTTTTTCCATTGCCTGTTTGATGATGGCCCGGCTCTGACGCATTTCTTCAACGCGCACGCGGTAACGATCATAAATATCCCCGTTAGTCAGAACGGGAACATCAAAATTGTAATTGTCGTAACCGCTGTAGGGTTGGGATTTACGAATATCCCAGTTCACTCCAGAGGCTCTCAATGCCGGCCCACTCAAACTCCAGTTGATCGCTTCTTCCCTTGTGAACACGCCAATATTCTCGGTTCGGTCCAGCCAGATCGGGTTTCTCGTCAGCAACCTTTCATACTCATCTACCTTGGCCGGAAAATAATCGAGGAAATCGCGAATGCCATCCAGCCACGGCCGGGTTGCGTCTTTCGCCACGCCGCCGACACGAATATAACTGGTCATCATGCGTACGCCGGAAATCTCCTCATTAAGATCGAGAATCATTTCGCGCTCGCGCCAGCAATAAAGAAAAACCGTCATGGCGCCAATATCCAGAGCATGTGTGCCCAGCCAAACCAGATGACTGGCGATGCGGGACAACTCGCACATGATGACCCTGAGTGCATTTGCCCGTTCGGGGATCTCAATGCCCAATAATTTTTCCGTCGACAGGCAGAAGGCCAGATTGTTGCCCGGCGGATTGAGGTAGTCCAATCGGTCGGTCATCGGGATGACGTGAACGTATCTTTTATTTTCGCAGGTTTTTTCGATGCCGGTATGCAGGTAACCGATTTCCGGCTCGGCAGTCTTTACCACTTCGCCATCCATTTCAAGAATGACGCGGAAGACCCCGTGGGTACTCGGGTGCTGGGGACCCATATTCAGGGTCATCGTATCTTTATCGCGTTCCAGTAGTCCTTGTTCAGTTACGCTCACGGGTCGCCCTAACGAGTCGGTGGTTTCGATTTGACCAGTTCACTTTTAAAATCCCGGTTATGCGAGAAAGTGACGGTTTCTGTCGTTAATGGATAGTCTTTTCTAAGCGGGTAGCCGGTCCACTCTTTCGGCATGATCAGCCGTTCATTTTTAGGATGGCCTTCGACGTGGATTCCAAACATATCGAACAGCTCCTGCTCTGGGTACAACGCACCCTTCCAAAGTTTCGACACGGTGGGCACAGAAGGATTTTCTTCATCTATGCCGACACGGACACGAATGGAATGTAGATGATCAATGGAATAGAGTTGGTAAACCGCTTCGAAGCGCGGGTCGCGTTCTTCATTGAGGTAGTCCACCCCGCGCACATCAGACAGGTAATCAAATTTCAGAGACGGGTCATCCTTGAGGAAAGCCATCACCTTTTGCAGGCAGTCGGGAGCCACAAAAATCACCGCATCACCCTGAGGCAGAGCCGTGTCCAGAATGGCATCGGCAAGGCCGGCTTTCACTTTCTCGACAATTTCCTCGCTCGTCATGCCACCCTCTTCTTGGCCTTGTCGGTGCCTGCTTCCATCATGATCTTTTCCTGAAGTTTGATCACACCATAAAGCAGAGCTTCAGGGCCGGGAGGGCATCCGGGAACATAAACATCCACCGGCACCACGCGGTCTACCCCTTGAACTATGGAATAATTATTGAAAACCCCGCCGCAGGAAGCACAGGCTCCCATGGAAATCACCCACTTCGGCTCGGGCATCTGGTCATAAATCTGTTTCAGAATCGGTGCCATCTTCTGCGAGACCCGGCCCGACACGATCATTAAATCTGCCTGGCGCGGAGAAGCGCGAAAAACCTCGGCCCCAAAACGCGCCGCATCCCAACGCGAGTTGGCCATCGCCATCATTTCAATGGCGCAACAGGCCAGCCCGAAAGTCGCGGGCCACAAAGCATTTTTTTGCGCCCAGCCGACAACCTTGCCGAGTTTGGTGGTCAATACCGTGTCGTACAAGGACCCGGCGTATTCTTTGTCTAAGGCCTCGACAGCATCCTTAACATTTAATTTAAGATTATTGACTTCGGTCTCAAATACTTCAGCCGCGTCTTCGATCAATCCCATTCCAAACCTCCTCGTCCCCAAATATAGATGTATGCGATTCCCAGAACGATAATGAAAATGGCCATTTCCACCAGTCCGAATATTTTGAGTTCGCCCAGAGCCACCGCCCATGGGTACATGAAAACCACTTCCACATCAAAGATGATGAAAAGCATGGCAATAGTGGCAAACCGCACCGGATAGCGGCCTTTGGCCTCTTCGGTCGGAACTATACCGCACTCATAGGGAAGCATTTTTTGCGGGCTGGGATTACGCGGACCCAGCACTGTAGATAATGCCAGCAAGGCCCCCACCACCACAATGGCAACCACCGCGAACAACGAAATGTAAAAATACTCGGCCATTTAATATCTTTATGGTATTGCCCAAAAAACCAGGGTTGTTTCTTCTATTAATAGCGATCCAGAACACTTGCCGGAAAAACAAAAATCCCGTTTAACAATAGTATGTTAGCACCCTCCCGAAAGATCGGAGAAACAAGCCACTGGAGTCGGGATTATATCAGTCTGCCCTACCCTGTCAATAATTGATTTACCGAGGGATACCGGCATTATCCCGGCCGCTATAAAATCCGCAAAACCTTTAGTTTAAAAGGGTTAACGGGACTGAAAAACAGGGGCTTGTGATCGTGGAGGGAGATAACCGGCAGGGCGAAAACACATTGCCTGCAAGGTAGTCTGCCAAGCTGGGTTTCAGGAATATTCGATGTGCAGACGGTAGATGATACCGCTGGGGTTGTCGCCGGGCTCTTTGGCATCGGGCCGGGCGTAGCTGATCAACTCGAAGCTGATGGTGTTTTCCCCTGCCTGCACAAACTGGTCGATGTCGATCAAAAACGGGTCGGGATAGTCTGCCCCGCCATATTCCTGCTTGAGACTGACGTTGTTCACCGAAATATGGCAGGTGTCGTCCGAGCGTAGCAGAATGTCCGCACGACGGATGGCGTTGGAGTTATGGATAGGAAGATCAAACTTGAAGCGAAATTTATGTTGGCTTCCGGTTTTGGCTTCTTCCACCGAAACCGATTCGCGAACCCACACCCACTGACTACCCTTGATACCGCGCCAGCCGCTTCCCATCTGACAAATGGAAGCCTTGTTCCAGGTTTCCGAATCTGTTTCGTAATATTCGGTTTCACCACCACTGGCCAGAACCAGAGTTTTAGTCTTAGCAGCAATAGGGTCAGCCGCATCCATATCCACAGGCTTACTGGTCTCCCACATGATTTCATTCATCTCTTTCCAATAATCGAACATGCCTTTCTTTTTGTTGATCACCAGCATGCTTGGTCGGGGAGTGCTACGACCAAGATAAGGCCCGATGTCGGCCACGATCAACCCGGAAGAACGCTCAGGATCGATCGATATAAAAGAATGTGACGGGATGGTGTCATAACTGTGCACGATCAGTTTGCCTTTATTCCCGGGCGGACTATCCTGCTGAATCTCATCGTGGAGCTTCTGCAATAAAAGCAGAGAAGTTTTTATTTCGTTCAAAAAAGTATGCTTGCCTCCGCCCTGCTTGGTGATCAACTCCACCACCGGCGAGTTGGGGTCTATGAGCAGCAAGCGGACTTTGATTCCGTTCAAGACCTTATCCTTGATCAATTCCCGACTGGCAGTCGAGATCGACAGCAGGGAAGATCCTCCTATGAAAATTTCCTCTTTTACATTTTTGAACAACTCCTCAAAAGAGGTGGCTTGAGCGAGTTCGGAACGGTTTTTATAGATTCCGTGTATGCCGAGACGAACCGCGTCGGGATTAACAATTTCTTCCAGCGCTTCCTTATATTCGTTGAAGGTCAGTTCCCGCAAAAAAACTTCGTAGCCCAGCGAAATCACCCCAATCAGGGAAATCAGCAGAGCGAATTCGCGAACCGGGTGTAGCCAGATGCTGTCCGCGGCAAACAACTGCTCGGAACTGATATAAGCCCCGGCCCCGACCACAAAGATGGCCATCGCCAGAAACACGATGCGGTCACGCACCCATTGGCGAACATTCATTCCGCCTTTTTTTACGGCTTTGGTCATAACTTTAATAATTTATTTAAGAAATTTTATAATCAGGCGAGAGCCAAGACAATCAACTCACTACTGATATTACAGGATAAACCACTGTTTCACAATGCAATCTTCATTACATTTATACAGCGCTATTGTTAGGCTATTATTAGGAAAAAACCACGACCCCTTTCAATCCCCCCTGAAGGTGAATCACCCCGGCCCTCTTTAAAAAAGAGGGGACAAAAACTCTTTGCCAGCCTGAATAAGTTATTGCTAGCTGGCCCCACGCCCAGTGGACGGTTAACTCAAACCTGACTTTCGCCGCAAAAACCAGTCCATCACCAGAAAGCCCACCACAAGACCATAGGCCCACCAGTTATCCCAAAGCGAAAACGACCGGCTATGGCTTTTGATCCGCACATCAGGATTGGCAAACCTGTAGTCGCTCAAATCATCACTGCCATTGAGAACGCGGTGCTGACCGCCGGAAATTTCGGCAATCTTTTTTAGCAAGGTTGTATTGACAAGGGGCTTTTCAAATTCCGCATTGTCCTTTAACACTGAGAACATGATTTCCTCTGCCATGGATTCCCCCTCCAGATCAGCCTTTATGCGGGCGACATAAAATCCTTCCCCGGCAGAAAGGAACGGGAAGACCCCTTCGCCCTGCTCATCGGTTTTCAACTCCGTATCGTTGCTGGATTTTTCCTTGAGCGGTTTCACGGCCAGTTGCACCGTCACGCCGACCGCAGGCTGGTAATTTTTTTTCAGCACTTTGAATTTTATCAGGGCCTGTTCACCTTCCTGGTACCGCTCTTTATCAGACTCCAGCTGCAATCGTCTTGTTTCCGGCTCAGCAATCAACCAGTCGATGACATTATTCCAGAACCTTTGGAAATATCTGCCACTGCCACCACCCCCGACATTCCTGAAATTCCAGTTCCACACCGAATCGGTAGCCAACAAGGCCGTTCGGCCTTCGCCGAATTCTCCGGCAACCAGAATGGGAATCACAGCCCCTTTCCCCTTGGCATACTGGGCCAGAACATGCGCGTTCTTGTCTGGAGACAATCCCATGTTCACCCCCTGAAGCGGAGGAAGCGACCGCCATATCTCCTGATTGAGCTCCAGATCTTTCTCCAAACGTAAAATGGGATGCCGGGAAAACTCCTGATTCAGAACCAGACTAAAAGTCTCGTCCACAAAAGGCCGGTTGATCTCCTGAAAATTTACCGGCAGGATTTCTTCAATAGGCGTTCGCGCATAGCCGCCACCTTGAAATGAAAGCTCACCACCAATCATTAAAAAGGCGCCGCCGTTCTGGACATATTTTCGAATATTACCCAGATACTTCTTGTCGATAAACGGATCGTATTTAAAATTCTGAAAAATGATCAAGTCAAAGGAACTCAGATAATCGTCAAACAACAGGTTGGAGGGAAAAGGAATCAGGCTGAGCTCCGTCGTTGGGGCCTCCACATCATCGCCTATGTTTCTGAGAATAAAGAATGACAACAGATCGACTTTCGGGTTGTGGGCAAGAACTTCACGGAGATACCGGGAGTCCCACGAAGGGCGACCATTGAGATGCAGAACCCGAATCCTGTCTCGCACCACATTGATCTCGAATTCTTTTTCATTGTTGGTGAGAATGAACTCGCCAGAAAATTTCGGCAAGCTGAGAGAATAAATTCTTTTGCCTGCACTTTGGGGGGTGAACTCCAACTCCACTTCATACCGTTTCGTGTCTTCGCGCACCTCAATGATCTTTGATACCAGGACATGGTCGCCCTCTTTCAAAACCAACGGGATGTTGCGGTTACCCATCGACGAGGAAAACACGGTGAGGGAAACTCTGAGAGGCTGTTGTACAAACCCGAAATCCGATGCTGAGACCGCTTCGATGGCCAGATCTTTAAAGCCTTCGTTGCTTCCGGCCTGCAGGGTGTGAATCGGAATTGCCAAAGTCTTGATCCGGTCCACCAGATTCCTCGATATTTCACCGGACTCCTGAGTCAAATCCGCGCCGTCCGAAAACAGCAATATCCCTTGAAGCGTTGGCCCCGGGTAGCGCCCGGCTAATTCATCGAATACCCGCGTCAGATCGGTAAAAGGACGATAAGACCGGTAAAGGTCTTCAACGGCCCCGGCCGCTACTTTTTCGATGTCGTCAGAGAAAAAATAATAATCCACGTTAAAATCTTTCCGCAGATTTTCGAAATAGGAGGCGTTGGCCTTTAAAACTTTTTTTACCAGATCAATCCTCGGAGAGTCATCAGATTTTATGGAGAGGCTTTTACTGTTATCGAGCAAAACCGCGATGGAGTTTTTGAGAGACTGGCTTTTGCGGAATTCCAGTTCGGGCTTTAATAGCATCAACAGCAAAAGCGTGAACGCCGCCAACCTGAGCGCGAAGAAAAGGAACTTTCTCGACCGGGAGCCAATCCGATTCAAGCTGGTCCAGAAAAACCAGAGCGCAATGGGAACAACAATACCGAGCACGGTGAAGATCATCGCCGGGTCTTCGGGTGACCAATGCAGTTGCCATTGGTTATAAACTTTGGGATCGACCCCCAGTAATTTTGCCAGCTCGTTCATTTGGGATTGTACCTGCGCAAACGTTCAAGAATAATGGGTAAATGCACCATGTCCTTTTTATAGTCCAGAGTCAGCGCATACATGATGATGTTAACGCCCAGGCGGATGGCAAGTTGCCTCTGCCTGTGCCCTCCCGCGATCACATCATAATTCCAGTGCCCCAGTTTATTGCGTGACCAGGCACCGCCCTGGTCGTTCGAACTGTAGATCAGAACGGTTCTTCCCTTAATGGAAATCCCTTCCAGATAAGGCTTGACGATGGATCGACCGGACACGGTATTGAGAAGATAAAAAGAACGGAAAATGGAATGGTCGCGCTGAATTTTTCTGAGCGGATTCTGCGGAAACAATGCGGATATCATTCTACGGATCGAGGCATCAAATGCGGAATTGGCTCGGGCGGAACTGTCATCAACAAAAAGAAAGCCACCATAGCTCAAATAATTCCGCAAAACTTTCAGATCCTTTTCCGAGAAAGGATCGAATCCTTCATCGCCTCCCATGTAGATGAATGGATGGCGAAATAGTTCGGGGTCGGAAACGTTCAGCGCCACCGGCTCCCGGTTGACCTCAATGGATGTTCTGCGCGTGACCTGGGCAAGGAGACTGCGCAGAGCTTCCGGCCGGGGGTTATCATTGCCTCCCTGATACATGATCCGGGGAAGAGTCAGGTTGGAGTAGCCCGCCACAACCGGGGAAATATTCTTTTCCCATGTGACGAAAAACACAACAAATCCTAATATCGTTAAAAGTTTTCTCATCCCTGGAAGTTTAAATCAGGTGGTACCGGGATACAAGCAATCCCACTAAATCCCCCTTGTCATGGAGAGCTTTGCATAACCCGAGATCCTTCGTCGCCTTCGGCTCCTCGAGGATGACAAACTGGCATTTCTTGTCATTCTAAATACTTCGGCTTCGCTCAGCACAGGCTCCGTGAAGAATCTCGTCTTTACGCTTTTTCGACTTATGCAAAAGTCTCCTTGTCAGAGGGGGTTTAAAAGAACCACTACCCTTTCAGGGATAATTCTTTTTGTAGGTCGGAGCCCGCTAAGGTAAACTCGACTTGATTGCCAACCTTTAGCAGATAAAACTTATGCCACGAACTGTTTTACTCAATCCCGGCCCTGTCAATGTGACCAATCGGGTCCGGCAGGCGTTAATGCTCCCTGATCTCTGCCACCGGGAAAAAGAATTCTCCGATCTGATGGCAGCGATCCGCGCAAAATTACTCCAGGCTTTTGCTATCGAAAAAGAGTTCACATCCGTGCTGGTTTCCGGATCGGGAACAGCGGCTTTGGAGATGGCCGTCTCTTCCTCTCTGAGTCCGGGTCGGTCGATACTGGTCATCGAGAACGGCGTCTATGGCGAACGCATCGGAAAAATCTGCGACGTGTACCAGCTCAAGCGCCATACCCTCAAACTTGGCTGGGGAGAACCGCCCCGTCTGGAAGACATTGAAAACGAGTTGAAAAAAAATCCCGATATAGAAGTTGTGGCTCTGGTGCATCACGAAACAACGACCGGGCTTCTCAATCCCTTAAAAGAAGTGGGCGCGCTTGCCCGGCGTTATGAAAAAGTCTTTTTGGTGGACTGCATCAGCAGTCTGGCGGGTGATGAAATCGATTTCACGCCTATTGATATTGCGGCAGGGACCGCCAACAAATGCATTCAGGGTTTTCCCGGTGTGTCTTTTGTTGTGTTTCGGGAAAAAGAGCTGGAACGTTTACGCAAAATTCCCGAGCGGACGCTTTACTTCAACCTGACCGGCTACCACAAAGCTCAGGAAGCAGGCGGCATGTTGTTCACCCCAGCAATCCCGGCCCACTATGCGCTGGATGTTGCGCTTGATGAACTGATTGAAGAAACCGTTGCCGGTCGGATTGAGCGTTATGCCAAGGCGGCCCGGTTTCTGCGCGCCGGGTTTGAAGACATCGGCCTGGAGTTTTTAATTCCCGAAGGCTGGCGCAGCAATTGCTTGACCGGGCTTCGCCTGCCTAAAGAGGTGAGCTACGAAAAACTTCATGATGAATTGAAGGCTAACGGATTCGTCATCTATGCCGGGCAAGGTAACCTCAGCGATAATATTTTCCGCGTGGCAAATATGGGGGACATCACTCAGGAAGAGTTTAAGCGCTTCCTGCAAGTTCTTAAAACAACGCTAACAACTTCTTGAAATCAGGCTTCGGGACCCATCATGAGGATGAAGGAGTGCAGGAGTTTGGGGTCGAATTCATGACCCATCTGGGATTTCATGATGGTCAATGCTTCAAGCGTTTTTAAGGCTTTCTTGTAACTGCGGCGTGTGGTCAGGGCATCGTAGACATCGGTTAATTTGCAGATTCTCGCGAACAGGGAAATATCCTCACCGGCGAGGCCCTGATGATAGCCTTCACCATTGTATTTTTCATGGTGCTGTCCCACCATCTGAATGACCTTCTCTCCATAGCACCCCAATTCTCGTATAACTTCCATGCCATTATCGGTGTGATTTTTTATCGTCTGAAACTCTTCTTCCGTCAAAGCGCCTTTCTTATTGATAATCTCCATAGGGATTCGTGACTTACCGACATCATGGAGCATACCGCCCAGCCCCAGTTCATGAACTTCGTCAGCGGGCATGCCAATTTTCAAGGCAAAGGACATGCAATAGAGTCCCACGTTAATACTGTGGGTATAGGTGTAATAATCTTTCTCCATAATTTTGGTCAGGCCGTAGAACCCAAGCTGATTATTCTCCAGACATTTTTCCATCAGGTCCACAACCTGGCCGGAACCTCGGAGAATTTCGGGGGAAGAATTCGCCTCAAAAAACTGATGGGTGACATCCCGGGAAAGGTCATAAACCTTTGCCATTTTTTTCTCTGGGGTGGCGTCTGAGTTTACAACGTAATCGCGCAGGGAATCGGTGGCGTGTTCAAAATAAAGCACCAAGTCATCTTCATGAATATAAAGCTCCTCCATAAAATCTGAAGACTGCAACAACTCACGAACCTTATCGCGATAACGAGGCTCTTTACTGGCATATAAAACATAGCGGTTTTCACCATTGTCCTCAACCATGGAAAAGATATTGAAAACTAAATCAGCATTTTTATCGAGAATCTTGGCATCAATATGATGATAGCTATCGTCTTGCATGAATTTTTAGGAGCCCCTATTTTATGCGTTTGTTCTTCCACTTCCATCCAACAGTATTACGTAGAGCAAGAACTATGCTTCAACCTTAGCATAGTCCGAATCAGCGCAAAGTCACACTTAAAACACACAACCTCTTATAAAACAACAAGCCTTATCATCCCACTTTTCTGGCCGGTTGATGAGGCTTAGGTAAAAGGCAAAAACTTTTGACTGTTATTTTTTAAACTATAAAAAATGTTGGGATTACATGAGCCAGAAAAGACAGACCAAAAGATCCCCCCCCCCCCCACAAGACGCGGCAACTCTCAGGGCAGACTCAGGAACTTTGCATCTTTCCTGATCTTTAAAGAAAAACAAATATGAGAAGGAACAGAACAGTCATGCAAATCACAAAAATGGCTCGTTGCCCCCTTGACAGGTGAGCACCTTGCCCCCAGTGCTCGAAAATTCCATGATGTGTGGCAAAATGCAAACTCATGACGACCTCCTAGTAGATAAACATCCTCCCTGTCTATATAGGTCGTTTGACCCCAGCAAATATTCCTGAAAATCAGTATTAATTTGAGTGGAAAATATTTTTCTCCACCCTATATTAACTATAAAGATGGCGGTTGATTTCACCTCAAACAATGAGGGGGTGAGGAGATGTTTTTCCCGGTCACTATTTATACTCCTGAGGGAAAGGTCAAAAGGGTTCTTTCAACAAAAGCCTTGCATGACAGGCATTGGAGGCGATTCCGCAAGGCCGAAAATCTTTCCTCTGTCAACAGAGGTAGAAGGCCTGAAAGGCCCAAGGGTTTGAAGGAGAGGCTGGATCGAGAATTTTCAGGAGTTCCGGTCGGGCATCGTCAATAATGGAAGAGATACAGACACTCAAGCTTCCGACATGTCCATCCATTTAAAATTCTGCACGGGCAGTGTGGGGTAAACCGTAAAAAGCGGAGTGTTGTAAGGGACAACAGCCGTTTCGGTTCCGCTTCTGAGAGTCAGGTGGATGTTGACAAAGTTGAAGCTCATTCCTTCCTGCCAGGGTAAGGATGTGTTTTCAACATAGGATGGGATCTTGTCCGCAGCGTGGCTTCGAACCATCATGCCGGAACCGCCTTCAAGTCCGTACTCGTAAAGATCCGGCGCACCCTGAATGAGGATTGATACCTGACTGGCATCGAACCAGATTTTAAAATTTGAAACCACCTGCAAATAAGGCCCCAAAGTTCCGGTGCGTTCCAGAACCGCCCGAGGGTAGTCATATTCCACCGGAATTTCCGGCGTGCCAGGGTAGTCTGGAGCGCGAAACTCTTTTTCCTTGATTCTGGAAACCGACAGAAATATCAGGTTCGGATCATCCAGAGGAATATCCAGAATCTCCCCATCCTGAAAACTGCAGAGCTTACCCATTTCAAATCCTAAAGGAAACGAGTAACCCATCTTGCAATAATAGGCTCGCATCCCCGCATCCAACGGGTCATCAGGTTTTCTGCTGATCTTGATATCGAAGGGCATCATCAGGTGGAAGGCATTGGTACGCGCATTCATGAACGGACCACAGGCCCCCGGATATTCGCGGTGCACTTTGAGGTTGTCCGGCTCGAACTTTCTCGGCCCGCCACCAAAATGTTGTGCACTTTTCTCCTCCTTACTCAGGCCAAATTTCTCCAGATAATAAGCAGAGGCCCGTTTCTGAGCAATGTCGAGAAAGTAGTCCGGTGCTTCGGTCTTCACCACCAGGCGCTGCTTTTCTGGAGCATCCGTTTTGGCGGGCCGCATCGCATCATTATAGATATCAATTTCGGCGGTGGTTTTTTTGATGTCCTGTTCGATCTGGCGGGTCAGTTGCGGATTTTTGTAGGTGGTTTTATCGACCAGTTCCCGCGCCCGGTTAAGCATTTCCAGCTTCAGGGTGTAGCGTTTCGGTTCCTGAGCCAGAGCCTGGATGGTGGCCATGACAAGGCTGAACTGTTCCTCCGGTAGAAAACCGACCGCGTCAAAATCCGTTTCCCGGATGAAGTTGAGCGCCATGGGACCAAACGCCTCTTCCCTTCGAAGCCCCAAAGTGAGCAGGTAATTGAGATAAGCCCTTGACTCATTAAGATCCACAGTACTCTCCACAAAACAGAATTTTAAAAGGCCTATCTTGACGGGAAATATCCCGATTCGCAAGTACTTTTGCGCAGAAAGCCGGGCCAACATAATTTATCTTCGTTTCTGAAATTTAATCAGAGTTGCAAAAAACGCGGAAATACTATAAAACACCCCATATTCGTGTCGTTATGCAAGATTTCTGTCATTTCAACATGTGTTTGTTGCTTTCGAATAGCACCTATTAAATTAATCAAAATTTATTGATTTAACATGGGGTTTTTATCACTCAAAATGGTGACAGGAGCCCTTGGACAAATTCATGGAAGTCGTGATCAATTTTGACGATATGAACTGGGCAGCAATCGGGCCGGAACTCATCATCCTGATAACTGCCTTCTTCATTCTTCTGGCCGGACTTAAAAAAGGGATGAATACCCTTTCCTTTCTATCCGGAGTTTCGCTGATTGGCGTCGGCGCGGCGTTTCTGTTCACCCTGAGCCTTTGGAGTGGCGCCCCGACCGCAGAAAACGGAATCGGTTCGAGCATGTTCAGCGGTGCCCTGATCCACGACCGGTTTTCCCTGATCTTCAACTTGATATTCCTGCTGATGTCCTTGTTTGCGATTTTCGGTTCGGCCCGCTATCCGCAGGAAAATCATGAGAACAAGGCGGAATACTTCACTCTTTTGCTGATGGCGGTTGCGGGCATGATGTTCATGGCCAAGTCCGGCAACCTGATCACCATATTCATCTCCCTGGAACTGTTTTCCATTGCACTTTATATTCTTTGCGGCTTTTCCGCCAAGCACGGAACCGGCAAGGAAGGACCCAGCAGCAATACCGAATTAAGCTGGGAAACTATGGCCTCGCAGGAGTCGACGGTTAAATATCTGCTAACCGGCGCATTTGCTTCCGCCATTCTGGTTTATGGCATGGCCTTGATTTACGCTGGTAGCGGCACGACCGAACTCAGGATGATCGGACAACTCATCCACGAAAACCCCTACACTAAGAACACGCTGGTTTATATCGGGATGGGGCTGATGTTTTGCGGGCTGGCGTTTAAAGTTTCTCTGGTACCTTTTCATTCCTGGACTCCGGATGTCTATCAAGGAGCGCCGACACCCATCACCGGTTTCATGTCGGTGGCGACCAAGGCAGCAGCCTTTGCGGTGATCGCCCGTGTTTTTTTCATCGCCCTGCCGGAGTTGGAAAAAGTTTGGATGCCGATTCTTTTTGGCATATCGGTTCTAACCATGCTGGTGGGAAATACCGCCGCCATTTTTCAGGATGATCTCAAAAGGATGCTCGCCTATTCCGGCGTTGCGCATGCCGGATATCTATTGATCGGTATCGTCACCAATACCCAGGAAGGAATGGCCAGCATTATATTTTATCTTTCCGTTTACCTGTTCATGAACATCGGAGCGTTTGCGGTGGTCTTCACCATGGAAGGAGAAGGGCAGGAAGGAAACTCCATCAATCGCTTTAAAGGGTTGGCCAAAAAGAACCCTCTTCTGGCAGTGGCCATGAGTCTGTTCATGGTGTCTCTGGCCGGGTTCCCGCCCACTGCTGGTTTCTTCGGAAAGCTGTTCGTGTTCTATGCCGCAGTCAAGAAGGGCTACATTCTCATAACTGTTATGGCGGTCATCGCCAGCATCATTTCCGTTTATTTTTATCTCCGCGTGATCGTCATGATGTACTTTCATGAAGATGAAAACGCTTCACAACCCGTTATCCCCAAAGGCATGGGAGCCTTGATAACCATCAGTTGTGTGGCGGTCGTGGCTATAGGGCTGTTCCCCTCTTTTCTGATGGAGCTGGCCCGAGGCGCTATTCCTTTTTAGCTTGCCAACTCCCCCGCCATCCTTTTATCCTGTGCCTATAGCCGGGTGTTGTTTCCTGATTAAGCCTTTGAAGACAGGTAAATTTACCGCATGATAATCTTTCGATTCTTCATCCTGATTTTTCTCCTGTTGCTTTTAGCCTGTGGTCCCAGAGAGGACTCGCTGGAGGGAAAACTTATAACTTATTCAAAACAGATTGAAAAGAATCCGGATGACCCGGAGGGCTATTACGAGTTAGGAAAAGTTTATATAGAAAAAGGCGAATACCAGTCTGCCTTTAAGCAGCTGAGCGAAGCCACGCGCCTGAAAGAAGATTATAGTGAAGCCTACCGCGAAAAAGGAGTCGCCCTGTTTTATTTAAAACGTTTTCTGGACGCCGAAAAGGCTCTGGTAAAATCGTTCAGGATGAATCCCGTGCAACCCGACATCGCCACCGACCTGGGTTCCATTTACCTCCAAAACGGTAATATCAAAAATGCTTTGCGCTACCTTAAAATCGCGCAAACCAGAAACAACAACATACATATCGTCCTCAACAACCTTGGAGCAGCCTATGCGAAAACAGGAAAAGACAGGGAGGCTCTAAAATCCTGGGAACAGGCGCTGAAAAGCAACCCTGGCATCCCCGAAATCCACGTCAATATGGGAGTCATCTATGAAAAGACGGGGAAAAAGAAAAAAGCCCGGGCCGCCTACCGGAAAGCTCTGGAACTGGACGAATCCAATGCCATGGCGCACTACAATCTCGGGGTGATTTACGCAAAAGAAAAAGACTTTCCCAGGGCCGTTGAAGAATGGGAAACCGCTTTGAAGCTGGACAGAAAAGATGAAAACATCCTCAACAGTCTGGCCTGGGCCTATGAAAAACTGGGAAAGAAAAAAGAAGCCATCGTCAAACTTGACCAGTCGGTCAAGCTAAGCCCCTATGACTCTAAAACACATTTTTCATCAGGGCGCATCAAACACGACATGGGAAATCTTGACGATGCAATTGAATCGTTAAAAAAAGCCGTTCGCCTCGATCCGAATTTTGGAGACGCCTATTACAGACTGGGGTTGGTCCACGACTCTCAGAACCAGAGCTATGATGCTATTTCCAGTCTCCTGATCGCGGAAATTATTTACCATAAATCCCAAAAAATGGAATTATTCGAAAAAACCCAGGCCAAGTTGAAATCCTTATTCGCCAAATACCGAACCCAACGGGACGACTTCAAGGACTTGCAGGTTCCTGACACACTCAAAGGTTATGACCTGCACAAACCCCCAAGCCAAATTCTGACATCGAAGGAAAAATAAACTTTATCGCTCCAGAATAAAAGTGACCGGCCCATCATTCACCAACTCCACCTGCATATCCACCCCGAATTGTCCCTCTTTAACGATCAACCCGGACTCCGAAACTCTCTCGACAAATTGACGGTAAAGAGATTCCGCCTCCCTAGGCTCGGCGGCATTGTCGAAACCCGGTCGTCTGCCTCTGGTACAATCGCCAGCCAGCGTAAACTGAGAAACCACCAACACCTCGCCGAATATATCGAGACATGAAAGATTCATCTTCCCCAGGGCATCCTGGAAAATTCTCAACTTCAAAGCCTTATCGGCAAGGTAATGCACCTTATCGGGACTATCCTGCTTTTCCGAGCCAAATAAAATAAGCAGTCCTTTGGAAATATCGGCGATGGTTCTGCCATCAACACAAACTGAAGCACGCGCCACTCTTTGCAGAACCAATTTCATCACAGATCAACGAGCACGGAAGAATCTGGAATCCGAGCCGTCATCCCCTATCAGAACCTTCACCTCGGCAAAACATTTCGGACAACGTCCCTCATAAGCATTACCTTCTTTATTCACATAAATGCGCTGGTACACATTGCAGCACTCAAACATAATGCCGAGAAATTTTTTCTGGGTTTCTTTCATTTTCTCCACATCACCTTATCTTATCCAGAGCGCGGACCTTGTATTTGATGAATGTTTTATGAGGAATGCAAAGAGCTTTGGTAATCCGCCTGACTTCCTCCGCTTCGTCATGGGCCATATTCCCATCGGCGATGGAAACCTCAAAGAGACATTCCATCAAATGAATACGGTCGTTGTAGGAGGCAACGCGATTCAGTTCCGTAGCCACTTCATGGAAGTCAAAACCCTGGCGCGCCTGCTCTTCCACCACCTCGAACAACAAGGTCAACTCTTTTCCCTTCAAAGAAAACTGATCAATCAGGCAGCGCTTCAAAGCCTTTTTCTCTGCCGGGTCAAACTGGTCATCCACGTGAGCAACCGCCGCCATCAGCGTGCCCACAAGGCAAATAAAATAGAGTCGCTCCTCGGACAAGCTGGTGAAAATTTTAGAATGTGCGCTTTTCAGTTCAATTTTTTTCAGCACACGGCGTTTAAAATATTTTTCCATATCGGGATTGCTGTCCCGTGCATGCTTGAAAACAGTCCTCTGTAAAAAATTTTTGATTCGCCCAAAAGACCTTTTTGTATGAGAGGATTTTTCCAGCCACTCAGAAAACTGGTTGACCAGCTCCCTTTCCTCCGTCTTCATTCTTTTATGCACCCCGACCATAGCCTCCAAAGCCTCCATGACTTCTGTCTTCTCCTTCGGGGAGGACAACTCGGCGATCATCTGGCGATACAACTCATCCTTTTCTTTTTTTGAAACTGGGGACAAGAGATAGGGCTTTAACTCATCCAACTCATGTTTTTCCAGATCGAATTTTCTGTAAAATGTTTTGAGAATATTAAGTTCAGATTGCGAGACTTCTCCGTCCGCCCAGGCAACAGTGGTGAGCACTTTAAGAAAAGTCATTTTTTTAAATTTAGACATAGCGTTTCCTTAATCGAAGCGGTTCAACCAAATCCGGCTTCTACCCGGAGTTGGTGATAGCGCGAAAAGATCCAGGAACCCATCCTGGTCAACATCGGCAAAAGCCAACTCCCGGAAAAACCGAAAGCGCGGAAGACGCCTCTCGGTCTCATCGGAGAATCCCCATCGCCCCCCCCTACCCTGTAAATAATAAACTCCTTTTGAGGTCAAGATCAAGACGTCGGGTTTGGTATTACCATTCGCGTCCAATAGATAAGCCTTGTAAGAAGGAAGTCGGGGAAGCATTTTATGCGATCGCTTTTTAAAATTCCCCCCTCCCGTATTTTCAAGGAAATATGTGGTCTCCCCAGGGTAAGCCCGGTAATGTTTGTTAATAGACCGGTTGACCACCAGTAGGTCATTATCTCCATCCTCATCAAAGTCTGCCCAGTCGGCATGCTCGCTATCGTCGATAATGCGGGGCATGTGAGACGCGGTGCGATCCGTGAACTTCCCCACTCCGTTATTTATCAAAAGCCGATTTTGACCCTTGCCGTAAACCATAAAAATATCCACCACTCCATCGCCATCATAATCTGCAAAAGAAGCATCTTGAATTCCCGCAGGCAGGCCGGGCATGAGCAAAGCTGTCAAATCCTCCAACTTTCCCGCACCTTTATTAATAAGCAGACGGGCTTGGTGGTCGTCCAGTTTTTCATTCGCACCCAGAACATTTTTGCCGAAATAAAAAAGGTCCCTGTCCCCGTCCTGATCCAAATCAACCGCAATCACCTTATCTATTCCAGTCTTAAGGGGGTATGGACCTTCACCATCCTTGGCGTAAAAATAACCCTTCTTATTATTGAAAAGAATTTGGGTGGACACCTTTCCCGAGACTTGCATGATCAGAGCAAGGTCATCACCGCCATCGCGATTCAAGTCCGCTGCCGTGAAAGAAAGAATCGGGTCTTTCAGATTCTCTATCCAGTTCCCCATATCTTCCTGAAGAAAGCTGGTTTTCCCTTGATTGATGAAAAGCTGCAACTGAAGTTTTCCTGCCTCGTTGAGGATTATCAAATCCTGCAACTCATCCTGATCTGCGCGGAGGAATTTGGCTTGTCTTGGAGAGGAACTTTGCGAGGAAAGCCATTCCCCGGTCACATCGCGAAAACGCTGACTGGCAGGATTATCCGCAACATGGGGTTTGGGGCCTCCACACCCATTGAGAAGTACCAGCACGAGCAAGGCTCGCACCAAGGCTTTAATCAAAAAGGGATTTGGGCAATGCGTCTTGTGATAAATCAATTTGCAAGCCTTCATAGGCGGCTATGCTTCGTGGAAAAAGTTGGCGGGATTCCGCTTCAATTTGCTTGATAAAATTATCATCGTGAGAGGGATCGTGATGAAACAAAACCAGTTTTTTAACATCCGCCGCTTTCGCAACTTTGATCCCTTCCCGCATGGTGCTATGGCCCCAACCCTTACGGGAAAACTGGCCATTGAGCCCATAATATTCATCTTCTGTATACTGAGCATCATAAATCAGAGTGTCGGCACCCTGACAAAGCTCAATCAGGTTTTTATTCGGCTTGTCCTCAAGATGCTCACAGTCGGTGGAAAACACTAAGGCCTTTCCCTTATGCTCGATCCGGTAAGCGTAACATCCATTCGGGTGGTATAGAGGAGCCAAAGTTATTTTGTATCCGTTTCCTTCAATCGAATCCCCGGGTTTAACATCCTGATAGAAAAGTTTCGCGCCAAACAAATCAATGTTGACCGGAAAACAAGGGGGCTTCATTTGCTGGCTCAAAATGTCTTTAATACTCGTTGGCAGGGTGGTGCCCCCATAAATCCGGAACTCATTACCGGGAACGAAAAAAGGCGCGAAAAAAGGAAAACCTTGTATATGATCCCAATGAACATGGCTGAACAAGATAGTCGCTCTCAGAGGCATCTCCTTCATGAGGGATATTCCCAGGTTTCGGACTCCCGTCCCCGTATCAATGATGATCAGCTCATTACCGCAACGGATTTCGACACAGGTCGTATTGCCTCCAACACCTGCGGTTGCCGGACTTCCTGAAGGAATACTTCCTCTAACGCCCCAAAATTTTATCTTCACTCCGTCACCTTGAGTTTTATTCTATAAATCAGAGCCTCTCCTAGTCAGAAGAACCCGAGTCATACACAGTTTTTAACTCCACTGGGAAAAACAAAAAAATTTACAAATAAAAGACTGGGCATTATAAACAATCCTCTAGCAGGTAACAATCAATTCCCAGGAAAAAAGAAGCCCCCTGTATTTTTTTCACCCACCATTTAAAAATCAGCACGTGGAGCAAAATCTTGACGAAACCGGTTCCTCCTCCAAATAGCCCTTCACCAACTCCATTTCCAGGGCACTCAAAGGTTCCGGTTTCCATAATCCTGGAAAGGTTTTCTGGAATCCGTCCACAAAACAAGGGACCAGCTCTGTCCATTCCGGCTTCATCGGAAGCAGTTCCTTCAAGGTTAACGTGCTCGAAGTCAAGTTTTTGAGTCCTCGTTTTTTTTCAGACTCCGAGGAATAGCAAAGCAGGCTATGAGCCAACTCAGGATCTTTGTCCAACAAGATGGAGCCATGTTGCAAAAAAGCTCCATTTAACCGGCGCTGGGCGCTACCGGCCAGCTTCTTTCCTTTGACTGTGATTTCCCAATGATTGGATGTCGAAAAACAAGCCGGCGAACGCTTACCCGGAGTTCTTTTTTCTTTTCCAACCATTTCAGGTTTGAGAACACCGGCTCTTTCCAGAGACAAAATCACCGCTTTCGATACGGCCGAAAAAGCCCCGGTCAGGTTTCCGGCAAACCCGGGATGAGGGATGGGAGCAACGAGGCTGTATGTGAACTCATGTTGATGCAAAAGGGCTCGCCCCCCTGTGAACCTGCGAACGATGGGGATGTTTCTTCTTTCACACTGAACCCTGTCTACATCCCTCAATTCGTTCTGCGAATAACCAATAGAAAGAGTCGGCCTGTCCCAACCATACAGCCTTAAAGTGGCTGGGGCCTGCCCTCTGTCGCAGGCGGTGAGAATGGCCCTGTCTATTGCCATATTCAACCTGCCATCGCCGGGGCCGTCTACAATCAATCTCCAAGGGTTTTTCACAACAACAACTCCATGTCCTTCGATAATATTTTTTTGACTCGTAAAGAATCATCCTATAAACATGAAGTATGAGAGTCAATTCCAGATACGTTCCTAAAGCAATTTATTTTCTCGCTGTCATTATGGCCTTGGGCTTTAGTAATCCATTAGCCTCCAATGCCTTTGAAAAACTGGGGCCACTGCAAAAAGAATGCAGCACCACCTGCCATCAAGCGGAGCACATTCTGAAGGCAAAGAAAAATAAATTCACCCAGCCCGAATGCAAAGGCTGCCATGTGGGGCAGAAAAGCTCCCCCTTTTTAACACCAGCGGGTCTCACCGGCAAAAACAGCCTTTTGTTGAAATCTCTCATTCAAGCCGTGCCCAATTCTCAGTCTAAAGACTCTACTCGAGTTACGAAACAAGAAAAAACCTCCATGGCCTATATTCCTGCCGGAGAATTCATCATGGGATCGAATGAACGTTGGGATGATGAAGCACCGGAGCATATTTCTGCAACCGACGCATTCTATATTGACCTGAATGAAGTCACCAATGCAGACTATGAAAATTTTGTGGATGCAACCCAGAGAACACCTCCTTTTCACTGGCCTGATGGAAACCTTCCCAAGGACAAGGAAAATCATCCTGTTGTTTATGTCAGTTGGTTCGATGCGAAAGATTACTGCTCCTGGGCCGACAAACGCCTGCCTACTGAACAAGAATGGGAAAAGGCGGCACGGGGTGAAGAAGGTCTCATTTATCCATGGGGAAATGAGTGGTCGCTGGACAAGTCCAATAATCCCTACAAGCATTCCACCGGCACAGAACCTGTTGGCTCCTACCCGGCGGGGCGCAGTCCCTATGGACTCTATGACATTTCTGGAAATGTATGGGAATGGGTGGACAGCTACTATTTACCACATCCGGGAAATCCCGTCACGCGGGCGGAATATGGTGAAGATAAAAGGGTGTTGAAAGGCGGATCCTGGTTCGACTGCCTTTCTTATGGTTGCGGGTTGAGCGCTCCGACCTTCAACCGAAGCTTTTTCACCCCAGAGGTGAAAAACAACAGTTTTGGCTTTCGTTGTGCAAAAACGAAAAGTCCATGACTTCGGTCAAAAACCAACCTCAGACTTGACGCGGGCTCGCTTTTCCTTAAAATTGTATTAAGGTCTTTTTAAAATTCACAGGCTAGACCATGGAATCGCCCGGCCCAGATCAGGAAAGAACAGAAAAGCCCAAACTGCAATCCCTTCCCGAAGAGAGAAGTGGTGCCCAGATCAGCCTAACCCGTAAAATAATTATCGGACTTTTTATAGTGGGCTATTGGGTGTTTTTCTACTGGTTCAGGGGATCTTAGAAGCCTTGAACTGTTTTTTGTTGAGCGACTCATTTCCCGCCAAAAGATCAAACTGCTTCTCCGCTCTCCTCAATACCAATAAACTTTTCTCTCCCCGCGGAAATAAAAGCACAGAGTCCGGGTTTCTTTCCGGCGGACTGACAGGTTCAGTTTTTTGTGGAAGCTCGGGTTTGCTTTCAATAAGAGGCGGTGGCAACTCCCCAAAAGCAGAACGCGTGGAATTGTAGACCAGAAACTTTGTATCCTTGGAATACCCGGCTTTGAGGTCCAGCCGCTCTTTGGTATCCCCGGCAGGCGGATCAGGGTAAGAGGTCACCAGATGTGTGGCATAGTCCACGTCAATCGCAGGTTTGGTTTCTTTTTCAAAAACAGAAATATTGTAGCCTCTTCCAGCAAAGATCAAGGGCTTGTCCTGCACTTTAACCGTTTTTCTTGTCGGAGGCTTTTGCGGACTCTTTTCGATGGTGATGGCATAACGCCCCGGTTCCATATTCTCATATCTCTGGATTGACTGGTATTTGGCATCCAACTTATATTCCGGTTGCTTCCCCGATTGGGACCGCAGTATCCCACTCCTTTTTTGCTTGGCATAAACTTCTGCAATAAATTTATTATCAACCTCCCCAATCTCATTTGTATCGGCCTCCGAAACTTGCAATTGTGGGTCCGGGTCCAAAGAAAAATCCAGCTCAAGTTTAGAGTGCAGAGTGATCGTTACTTGGGGCGGGCCCTCAATAATTTGCATCACCACATTATCCTCAGGGTTTTTCCCCGCAGCATTTTCCCCCACGGTATCTCCCCCACATCCTGAGACTAAAAGGCCGACAGAAACCAGAACACTGAAAGAAGCTCGTTTTTTAAATAATCCCATAAGTCATCATCGACAGTTAAGGCCCACCACTTGAAAGAATATCAAATTTTAACCCACCACTCGCCGTGGAGGCAAAGAGCAATAATTTTCCTGGCAAGCAGGAAGTAGAGGTCGCTTTGTGGGCTCTTGCTCGCTGGCCCTCCGCCCAAGAGCCACTCTCCATGGGGGCAACTTGCTCACGTAGGGAGACATCTTCTGGTTTTTGTTCGAACTTTCCCACCAAACCTCTACACGAAAAAAAATCAGCAGTACTATAAAAATCAATACTTTACATGGAGCTAAAAAATTGCTATGCTTTTAAGATTCAGTCACAACAGACCCAGTAACAATAAGGATGATGCCATGAGAAGCGGTTTACGTTCCCTTTTAGAGGCAAGAAATATCGATTTCCTTAAAAAAAAGCTGGAAATGGGCGAGATCACCCCTGAGCAATGCAAAGAAGTAATGAAACGCCTGATTCTAAGAAAATACGAAAGCATTCAAAACCGCAGCTTTCGTGCCAGCATTTTAGGGTTTGGCCGCTCCCTGGAAAGCAAAATCCATGTCAAGTCCTGAACCTTCATTTCTTGCTTCCCCATAAGATTTAACCCTCTGCAGAACCCAGAAAATAATTTTATAAAATTGATTCGCCCACCCCGGATAAAGGTATAATGCCCCCACTAGGCGTGGGGCCAGCTAGCAATGGCTTTCTCTGGCGAGAAAAGAGTTTTAGCGGCTTGATGGGTTCTTGCTCAATTCCTTCCCGCGGGAATGGGTTGACTCCTGAGGGCCTAGCGTATACTTTGGAATTCGCGTCAAAGAGCGAACCCCTCGCTCACAAACTGAAATTAACAAGGAGGCAGGATGGGCTCGGACGATAGAGAAAAAGCACTGGAACTGGCATTCACTCAAATCGAGAAGCAATTCGGCAAGGGCTCCATAATGAAACTGGGCAAAGCCGAAAGCCTAAAAGGGATCCAAGTCATTCCCACCGGCTCCATTTCTCTGGATCACGCGTTGGGTGTCGGTGGAGTTCCCAGAGGCCGGATTATCGAAATCTACGGCCCGGAAGGTTCGGGGAAAACCAGTTTAACGCTCCACATCATTGCGGAAGCACAAAAAACTGGAGGCGTCGCAGCATTTATTGATGCAGAACACGCTTTAGACCCGGAATATGCTGGCAACCTTGGTGTTAATTTGGATGACCTGCTTCTCTCTCAACCCGACACTGGTGAACAAGCATTGGAGATCGTCGAAGTTCTCGTACGCAGTGGCGCGGTAGATGTCATCGTCGTCGACTCTGTGGCCGCCCTCGTTCCAAAATCGGAACTCGATGGAGATATGGGCGATTCCCATATGGGACTGCAAGCCCGGTTGATGTCTCAGGCCATGCGCAAACTGGCAGGGGTGGTCAACAAATCCAAAACCAGCCTGGTATTCATCAACCAGATACGCATGAAAATTGGGGTGATGTTTGGCAATCCCGAAACAACGACCGGCGGAAACGCGCTCAAGTTTTATTCTTCTGTCCGTATGGATATTCGCCGCATCGCGGCCTTGAAGGACGGAGAAAACGTCATCGGCAACCGCACCCGGGTTAAGGTAGTGAAGAACAAAGTCGCTCCACCCTTTCGTCAGGTTGAGTTCGATATTATTTATGGACAAGGCATCTCCAAAATGGGTGACCTGCTCGATCTCGGCGTGGCCCACGATATCATCGCCAAAAGTGGTACCTGGTTCTCCTACAATGAAACCCGGATTGGTCAAGGCCGTGAAAATTCTAAAAAGTTTTTGCTCGACAACCCGGAGATGGCGGCAGAAATTGAAAAAAGGTTGCGCGAAACTCTTGGGCTGACCGCTACAAAAACAGCACCCGAGGAAAATGTGGAAGAACCCTCCGCCAAGGAAAAGAAAACCGCAAAAAGCTCCTAAGCTAACTCTAATGCCGGATCGAGAAGCCCTCAAAACTGCTAAATCCCAGGCATTCAGGCACCTCGCTTATCGGGACCGGAGCAAGCAGGAACTTACCCGATACCTGGAGAAAAAGGAGCATGCTCCTGCTGTCATTCAAGAGACCCTTGAGGATCTTGAAAAACTGAACTACGTCAACGACCACCGCTTCGCGATGGAATGGGGCCGGTCGCGTGTTGAAAGAAAAAAGTTTGGCAAAAAACGCCTGCGCCATGAACTTGCGGCAAAAGGCGTTTCTTCTCCCATCATCGAAACGACTTTGGACACCCTTTACGATTCCCATCCAGAACAAGACCTTGCTCTGGCCTGTGCCAACAAAAAACTGGAATCCCTTCGTGGACTGGAACCCGAAAAAAAAACGCGCCGGTTGGCTCAATACCTTCAGAGAAGAGGATTTTCCGCCGATACCATTTATGAAATACTAAAAGTTTCTGCCACTAATCTAGGAGGCGAATAGAGATGGAATTTATTCAAGCCATTCCCTATCCTCTTTTAACTGGGGCAATATTCTGTTTCGGACTGGCAGTCGGCAGCTTCGCTAACGTGTGCATTCACCGTTTGCCCCGAAAAGAATCCGTAGTCTTTCCCGTGTCGCATTGTCCGGCGTGCTCGGCGGCGGTTCGCCCACTGGATAATATTCCGCTTGTCAGTTATATTTTTCTGGGTGGGAAGTGCAGAGACTGCGCCATACGTATTTCGTCGATTTATCCGGTTATCGAGGCGGCGACGGCCGTTCTTTTGTTGGCAGGGTTTTTCAAGTTTGGCTTGTCCTTTGATTTTCTGGTTTATGCTGTGGTGGCTCCCGCACTGGTCATCATCACCGCTATCGATATCGAGCACCAGATCATTCCCGATGTGATCACGCTTCCCGGCATTGTTCTGGGGCTGGCGGTGGGAATCTATTCGATTGGTGTTGCGGACTCCCTGCTCGGGTTTTTCCTGGGAGGCGGATTATTTTATTTACTCGCTGTACTCAGTAATGGCGGGATGGGCGGAGGAGATATTAAATACATCGCGGCGGCTGGCGCTTTACTGGGCTGGCAGAAAGTGCTGCTGGTGATTTTTATCGGATCACTTTTAGGATCGATCGTCGGCCTGTTTCAGATCGCCGTGCAAAAAAAATCAAGGAAAAGCCTGATCCCGTTTGGACCGTTCCTCGCGGCAGGCACCCTGATCACATTCTTTTATGGTAACTCGCTCATTCGGTTATACTTGGACTATCTGGTAGGATAATGTTTCCCAAAAAAAAACGAGCAGCACACTCTAATCAGCAATCGGACTTGAAATATGGAAAACGAAGAAACTAAACAGACGCCCCCGAAAGAAAACTCTCCGGAAAGCCTTGCATCGGAACTGGAAACGATCCGGGAGAGCCTGCAAAAAAGAAAAAGTGAAACCACCACACTGAAAATTCTTTTCTATACCGGTCTTGCGGTTTTGCTATTCGGTTTCATATATACCAACCAGACCCTGCAAAGAGCTCAATACCGGAGTCTCGAATCGAACATCAACCTCCTGCAAAACCAAATGAATCACACTCTCATCTTGCTGGAAAAAAAACTTCATGGAGAAATCCAAGATCTTGATGCACAAGTAAATGGCACATTGAGCCTTCACGAAAGAATCCAAAACATGAACCAGGCGCTGGATCAGCTTGAACCGCAATCCACTTCCATGGGTATTCTGCTCGAAAAAGTTCAGAGAAACTCCAAGGAACTGAGCCAGATGATGCAAGCACTTGAAAGCCAGAAAGAAATACTTCCAGTCCCATAAGCCAAATCAAGTCAGCTCAAAAATATTTTCTATTTTTTCACAATGTTCGGACGATGGTTGCCAGCCCACCGCCTTCAGGTTTTCTTTCACCTGATCCTTATTTTTCACACCCACAAGAGCCGTTGTGAGTCCCTCCTGCCGTAATACCCAGTTGATCGCAGTCTGACCACAGGTTTTGCCTTCTTCCTCAGCGATTTCTTTTAACCGATCCACCTTTTCAATATTCCTGACAAATCCTTCGCCCGTAAAAGTGCCAATGATTCCTTTGCTCCGCCAGTCTTCAAACTTCGTATTTTTGTCATACTTGCCGGTCAGCACTCCTGACGATAGCGGACTGTATGCGATGATTCCGATATCGTTTTTCAGGCAAAGAGGAACTACATCCTTCTGAATGTCTCGTGCCAGCAAACTGAATTCCGGTTGCAGTGAAACAATTTTCCCATATTGAAGACAGTCTTTGATCTGTTGGGCTGAATAATTGCTGACTCCAATATGACGAATCTTGCCTTTCTCTTGAATCTCCAACAGGGTTTCCATGGTCTCTTTCTGATCCGTTTTCACATCGGGCCAATGAACCTGATAAAGGTCGATAACGTCCGTATCCAGACGTTTCAAACTCTGGTCAATTTCTTCCAGAATAGAGCTTCTACTGGAGTCCTTGCGGAGCGCGCTTAAAGATCTCTTGTCCCACCGCAATCCACATTTGGTAGCAATAATCACTTTATCTCGCACCGGTTTCAGGGCTTTGCCGATCAACTCCTCAGAATGTCCAAAACCATAAACCGGGGCCGTATCAAAAAAGTTGATCCCCAAGTCATACGCCTTCTTGATGGAGTCCCGCGATTTTCCATCGCCTTCATTATTCCAGAAGGGAGAGCCACCTATTCCCCACGCACCATAACCGATCACCGACACCTCTAGATCACTGCTTCCAAGCTTCCTGTATTCCATATGCTCCGCCAAAGTTGAGTTTCCAATTTTCTTCTAAAAACCGTTTCGTATTTTGAAGGTTGCCATTATAATCGTAAGAACACCTCTAATAATTAAAACCTTGATGCTTTAACAGTATTTAGAGACTTTTATAATTATAGCAGCCTAACCCCTGAATATATGAAATCCCTTGCAAGAGTACTGAGTTATTTAAAACCTTATCGAAAAGGGGTGGCAACGACCCTGTTTTTAGCAATCGCCACCACCCTTCTGGATCTCGTTCCGCCTTGGCTGATCAAACTGATTATCGACAGCCTGGTCGAGAGCAAAGAATCCTTATGGCTCTATGGACCCATCGCCGGTTTAGCCTGCATCTATCTGACGCGGAACTTCACCAATCACCGGCGCATCATGATCAACAACAAAGTCGAACAGAATGTAGTGTTCGATTTAAGATCAGACGTTTACCGTGCTTTACAGAATTTGTCCTTGAGCTATTTTGAGAACCGCTCCACCGGCGAGTTAATGTCCCGTGCCAACGATGACGTGAATTATGTCGAGCGAATTTTTATAGATGGAGCGGAGCAGGTCGTGACTGCGATCCTGACCCTGATCGGCATATCCGTAATACTTTTTTATATGCACTGGAAACTGGCCCTGGTGGCTCTGCTACCCATTCCTTTTCTGGCATACGGCGCATGGGTCTACACTTCCAAGGCCCACGACCAGTATCACGTTGTGCGCAAGCGGGCCGCAAAAATGAATGCTAAGTTACAGGACTCCATTTCAGGAATCCGCGAAACACTTTCTTTTAATCGCCAGCTTCATGAAATCAAACAATTTGAAAAACGCAGCCGGGATTATTGCGATGGCACATTGGAAGTCATGCGGTTGTGGGCCTTCTACTCCCCAACGATGATGTTTCTTGGGTCTCTCGGCACGGTTTTGATTCTCCTGTATGGAGTGGGACTGGTGCAGGCTGGAGCCATCACCGTTGGTTCTCTGGTCGCTTTCGTGGGCTACCTGGCATTATTTTATACGCCGATCAACCAACTTCATTCGGTCAACCACATGCTTCAGCACGCGCTGGCCTCTGCTGAACGTTTATTTGAAATCATCGACACTGTACCCGAGGTGCAAGAGGCACCGCATGCAATTCTCCCCTCAACCAATGTTAGTGGCACAATTCAATTTGACCGGGTGGACTTTTCATACATTCCGGGAAAACTTGCCCTGCATAAAGTTGACTTCACCATTGCTGCAGGGGAAACGATAGCCTTGGTCGGCCATACCGGTAGCGGAAAATCCACTTTGGTTAAACTGCTCATGCGATTTTATGATGCCCAGTCGGGAGCCATTCTCATTGACGGGCACAGCATAAAAGACCTGAAACTTTCTTATCTCCGCGAACAGATTGGGCTGGTTGCACAAGATCCGTTCCTGTTTAATGGCACCGTGGCGGAAAATATTCTATACGGAAATATTGAAGCTAACCGGGAGCAGGTCATTTCAGCCGCTGTCTCGGCCCACGCCGATCCATTCATAAAAAATCTACCAGAAGGATACGATACTCTGGTTGGGGAACGGGGGGTAAAACTTTCTGGTGGGGAAAAACATCGCATCGCCATCGCCCGGACCTTTCTGAAAAATCCGCCGATCCTGATATTGGATGAAGCCACCTCATCGGTGGACACTGAAACCGAGAGCCATATCAAACAAGCTCTGGATACGTTGATGGCAGGACGCAGCACTCTGATCATTGCGCACCGCCTGTCAACTCTGGAAGGGGCAGACCGGGTTCTGGTCATGAAACAAGGAGAACTGGTTGAGACAGGAGTGCACGACGACTTGATCGTAACCGATTCAGAATACGCACAACTATTCCGCCAACAGGTCCACCTCTAGCCCTCTGGCGAGGGAAGCAGATGGCAAAGACCCCTCAAGATGCCGAAGCTCTTTGCTCGCCAGAGCAAGTCATTGCTCGCTGGCCTCAGAGGAGAGCTTTGAATATCGTCGGAATATTGAAAACCGCACCATTGCGACTAAATGGGCCGGGACTTATTCCTGACTTCCCGGGTACAAAATCAGGCTCTCTCCTCAACAACTTGTCCCATTTCACGGAATTTTTTTTCTCGCAGCCGAATCAACTCGTCCAAAGGAATCTGGGTCAAGTGGTCAAGATTTTTTCTAAGGGACTTTTTCAAACGTATAGCGGCCTGCTTATAGTTACGGTGGGCACCGCCAAGGGGCTCGCGAATAATTTCATCAATCACTTTAAATTTCAACAGTTCATTCGCGGTGATGCACAGGGCATCAGCCGCCTGGGAAGTTTTACCTTTGTCACCCCAAAGAATGGAAGCACAACCTTCCGGTGAAATCACCGAGTAGACAGAGTGTTCCAGCATCATGATATGGTCGCCAACCCCAATTGCCAAAGCACCGCCTGACCCTCCCTCCCCTATCACCACACAGATGATGGGAACTTTCAACTGGATAATGCAGAACATATTATTGGCGATCGCTTCGGACTGTCCCTTTTCTTCGGCATCAACACCGGGATAAGCTCCCGGCGTATCAATAAAGGTAATAATGGGCATATTGAATTTCTCCGCCATTTTCATGAGTCGAAGAGCTTTTCGATATCCCGCTGGTTGAGACATGCCAAAGTTCCGGCGGATTTTTTCTTTGGTCTCCCTTCCCTTCTGGTGCCCCACTACCATCACAGACCTGCCACAAAACCTTGCCAACCCAGAAACAATAGAGGAACCATAGCCTCCGTGACGATCACCATGAAGCTCAAAAAAATCCTCAAAGATCAGACTCAAATAATCCAGAGTGTAAGGCCTGTCAGGATGCCTCGCCACCAAGGTTTTATCCCACCCCTTTAGATTGGAATACACATCATGCTTCAGTCGGCGCAGCTTTTTTTTGAGCTTTGCGATCTCATGCGTGATGTCGCCAACACTGTCATACATATGGGACATGGAAACCAGATCGCGGATCTGGGTCTCCAGGGCAAAAATCTCGCGCTCAAATTCTAGAATTTGTACCATGTTCGAAACGAAGGTTTTTTAATAAGGATTTAACTTTCAGTATTTTAACATAAAGCAGGGCCTGCTTCCATCCACCGTTTTTAAACTTAGGAAAAGCATTCAGGGCACCGCTATTAGTAAAAACCGAAGATAGGATGAGTCAGGTTCTTGAGGTTTTCAGACTCATTCAGCGCTCGGGCTCCTTCGGCACCAATTTTATTCTGCCCCAGCTTTAAGGATTCGAGGTTCGCCAAGCGCGGAGATTCGGCTATCGCACGGGCGCCCTCATCTCCGATACGATTAAAGTTCAAATCCAGAGTCTTCAGTCTATCAAGGCTCTTTGATCCTGCCAGTGCCTGGGCGCCCACATCAGTAATATTATTTCGTGAAAGATTCAAGGAAACCAAACTTTTTAATTTTTCAGATTGGGAAAGAGCGATCACCGCTTCATCGGTCAAATCATTATTTCTCAAATCCAGGGTCTCCAACTCCGAGACAAAAGGAAAATCCAGCAATACCATAACCCCAAAGCTTCCAATCAGCGCCTGCCCCACCTGGTTCAACCGATTATTGCGGTGGAGATCTTTGAACGACTCCATCAACTGGAAACGCTTCCAGGCTTGTTTGCCGGTTTTCTCAATCGGGTTATAGGCTAACTGAATATTATGAAGCTGGCGCAATTTTTCTGAATGCGTGAGTTCAATGGCACCGGGCCCTTTGATCTGATTATAGTTCAGGTTCAACTCAATCAATTGAGTCAGAGTGTCCGAGTTTGCAATAGCCTTCGCACCCTCATCGGTGATCCCGTTATGATAAAGGTTGAGGATTTTCAGGTTTGAAAAAGTCTCGGAGCTCGCGATGATCTCCACTCCCTTGTCGGTTATGAAATTATGCTCCAGATACAGGGCTTCCAGATTTTTCAGGTTTGGGGATTCGGCCAGGGCACGAATGCCTTCATCGCTGATATGGACCTTATACAAAACCAGAGTCGTGACGGAACGGACTGATGGAGACTGGGCCAAAACAGCCAAACCCGCATCGCCCAGATTCTTTTCGTTGATCCTGAGAATCTTGTCGTTATGCTTGAGTTTTTTCTGAATGTACTTCTCGATGGCCGTTCCGGACATCGGTGGGAAAACAGCGCCTAAGCTAAAAACAGAAAAAAAGACCAGAACCAAAACCCGGAGTTTAAACATAATCTATGACTTTAAATAAAAACAGTTTCTTAAGAACAACTCGGATATAAGTATTCTAACGGGAGGACGGGTTATTTTCAATTTCGTTTAAGCGCGTTTCCAGTTCACGAATTTTACGAGCCAATTCCGGAAGTTTTGGTAAAATAGTCACATATTTTTTCCACTCGCCCAGAGGAACCGCAGGGTGACCCCCATACACTTTATTGCTTTCTATACTGCGGAACGTTCCTGACTGAGCCGTGAGCGTGACTTGGTCACCGAGCGTGACATGATCGGCAACTCCCACCTGCCCTGCAAGCACCACATGATGACCCAAGGTACAGCTTCCAGCCAGCCCCACTTGGGCAACCAGAATGGAATGTTCCCCCACTGTGCAATTGTGCGCCACCTGAACCAGATTATCTATTTTGGTTCCCTGTTTGATGAGCGTGGTGCCCATGGCCGCCCGATCCACACAGCTGTTTGCCCCAATCTCGACATGATCTTCAATCACCACCCGGCCGATCTGGTTAATTTTATAATGCGCGCCTTTTTCATCGAGGGTATAACCAAAACCATCTGCCCCGATCACCACCCCGGCATGAAGGATCACACGGCTTCCCAATTCTGTATCACGGTAAAGCGTGACATTAGGATGAAGGACAGTATGGCTGCCAATCCGACACCGGTCGCCAACGACCACTCCCGGATATAAATGGACATGGTCAGCGATCTCCACATCATCCCCGATGCACACTCCAGCAGACAGAGTGACCTGAGCACCAAGTTTAACGTTTTTTCCAACCACCACCCGGTCATGCACACCCGGTTTCGGTTGCGGCTCAGGGTGAAACTCTCGTATCAGACGGGCAAAAGCAAGTTCAGGACTAGCAACGATAACCTGGGAAACAGAAGTGTCTACCACTTCCTTCACCAGCACAGCAGAGACTTGGGAGCGATTCAATATTTCGAGGAATGTTTTTTTGCTGAGGAAAGTAATATGCCCTGCCTCGGCCTGTTCAATACCCCGGATTCCAGATATCTCAAGCGAGCCATCGCCTTCTAATTTTCCTCCAACCAATTCAGCGATTTTTTCCAGCTTCATGGCTTCCCCTTTTTTTTAATTCAATCCGGCTTTCAAATGACCAGGTTCTGACTGGTGGGGCTGACTTTCCCGTCGACAAGTTCCATCACCCGGTCCAGTTTTTCGGCGACTCTCTGACTGTGCGTGACAATCACAAAAGTCTGATTAAATTCCTGATTCAGTTTTCGGATCAATTCTATCAACTGGTCACTGGCATGATAGTCCAGATTCCCCGTTGGTTCATCAGCTAAAAGCAGGTCGGGCTGATTGACCAGTCCCCTTGCAAGGGCCACACGTTGGCTTTCCCCTCCCGACAATTCGCCGGGTTTATGGTGCATCCGGTCCTTCATGCCCACTTCACACAATAAATATTCAGCCCGTTCTCTGGCTAAACACCTGTCCTGATTCCGAATCAAGGCCGGAAACATAGCGTTTTCCAATGCAGAAAAATCGGGGAGTAAATTAAAAAACTGGAACACAAAACCAATATGGGCATTGCGAAAATTATCCAAATAACCGTTGGACTCTTTATAAATATCTTTTCCCTGGAACAAGACGCTCCCTGTTAACGGCTTGTCGAGTCCGCCCAGAACATGAAGAAGTGTGCTCTTACCCACCCCTGACGCGCCGACAATCCCCAACACTTCCCCCGACAAAACCTGAAGGCTTGTCTGGGCAAGAACGTGAATCACCTCACGTGGAGTCGAATAGCTTTTATCGACATTAACCGCTTCGATCAGACATTTTCGTTCTGTCTTGCTGGAACTCAAATCACTCATAACGCAAACCTTCCACAGGGTCCATCCGGGAGGCTCTCCAAGCCGGATACAGTGAGGCCACAAAACAAATGATGATCGAGAAGATGACGATGAGAAACGAATCGAGATACTGAATTTCTGAGGGGAGCTTGTCCAGATAATAAACATCGCTGGGAAACGCAGTGAACCCAAAAACATTTTCCATGAAACCGACTATCTCATTCAGGTTCGGCACAACGGTAAAACCACCAACGCAACCGACCGCCGTCCCAGTAACACCAATGATCAGGCCCTGAAAGCTGAAGATTTTCATAATGCTGGATCGGGAAGCGCCCATGGATTTCAGAATGGCGATTTCCTTGCTCTTTTCCATAACCACCATAAACAAGGTACTGACAATATTAAAAGCCGCCACCAGAATAATCAGGATCAGGATGATGAACATCACAATTTTTTCCAGACGTAGCGCGGAAAACAAATTTTTATTCATCCGCATCCAGTCCCTAGCGTAATAGGGGAACCCAAGCTTATCCTGGATTTCTTTCGCCACCTGATCTGCCCGCTCGATATCTTCCACCTGAATCTCAATGCCGCTGACCTTCCCCTTCATGGCAAAAAATTTCTGCGCCGCGTGCATGGAAATAAAAGCCAGATTGGAATCGTATTCAAACATTCCCGACTCAAAAAATCCCACCACCTTGAACAACTTGATTTTGGGAACCAAGCCCATAGGTGTCACTCGCGATGCGGGAGAAATCATCGACACGGCATCATCGAGTTGTACCCCGAGCCGGTGCGCCAATTCTTTACCCAGGATGATGCCATCCCGGCTCGGTTTCCCGGAAGAGCGTTCCGGATCTTCCAGCATTTTCAGGCTCCCCTGCACCAGATTTTTTTCCAGATCAGAAACTCCGGCCTCCCGGCCCGGGTCCACTCCGCGAACCACCACCCCTGTGCTATTGCCGCCGTACGTCAACATCACTTGATTTAGAATGAATGGAGCCGCGGCATTCACGCCTTCGGTTTGTGTTACTTTTTCAATGATGGCTTCGTAGTCCCCCATCCCCGTCCGGGTGATATTGGTGACCACAACATGGCTGTTAGTTCCCAGGATTTTATCGCGCAAATCTTTGCCAAACCCCGACATGACGGCAATGACAATAATCAGCGCCATGACACCGAGGGCAACTCCGCCGACGGAAATCCAAGTATTGAGCGAAATGAATTTCTGGGTACGCTTGGCCTTGAGATGCCGCAGGCTAACGAAAAGTTCGTAGGACATAATCAGGAACGAATCAATAAATGACCAGTTTGCTTTCCCGAATCAGGATTCTTTCTTCAATTGCGGGAAAAGAATAACATCTCTTATGGACGGGCTATTGGTCATCAACATGACCAAGCGGTCGATCCCTATGCCTTCCCCGGCCGTGGGCGGCATGCCATATTCAAGGGCGCGGATAAAATCGTGATCCATCCAGTGGGCTTCTTCATCTCCCGCCTGGCGCTCAGCGACTTGCTCTTCAAATCTTTGTTTTTGGTCTATCGGGTCGTTCAACTCGGTATAGGCGTTAGCAATTTCTTTTCTGCCGACGAAGAGCTCAAACCGCTCCACCAGACTCGGGTCGTCTTCCTTTTTCTTGGAGAGCGGTGAGAGTTGGATGGGATAATCGGTGATGAATACCGGTTGAACAAGCTTAGGTTCGACAAAGTGGTCAAACAGTTTAGCCAGTATTTTCACATGATGATCCTTCTTCTCGATAGAGACCTTGTTCTCCAAAGCAAACGCGACTGTCTTTTGCGGATCATCGAGAATCTCCTCCCCGACTCCACCGATTTCTATCAGCGATTGCCGGAAGGTGCAACGCTTGAACGGCTGGGAAAAATCTATCATCACTTCCCGGGTTTCTCCACCCTCTTGCGAAGTATAAGGGAACTGGTAATTATTTTCAGGGAACACTCGGTCGCAAAGATAACGAAATAAATCTTCCGTCAGGTCCATCAAATCATTGTAATCGGCGTAAGCAGTATAAAACTCCACCATGGTGAACTCAGGATTATGCTCGGTGGAGATTCCCTCGTTTCTGAAATTTCTATTGATCTCATAAACCCTTTCGATGCCGCCCACCACCAGCCTTTTCAGGTACAACTCGGGAGCGACACGAAGAAATAGTTCCATATCGAGCGCATTGTGGTGGGTCTTAAAGGGTTTTGCGGTAGCGCCTCCCGGTATCGACTGCATCATCGGGGTCTCCACCTCCAGGTACTGGCGCTCGTTCAGATAATCCCGTAACGCCTGAATCATGCGGCTTCTGGCAATGAAAACTTTTTTAACATCTGGATTGACGATCAGATCCACATAACGTTGCCGGTAGCGGAGCTCGACATCTTTAAGTCCGTGCCACTTTTCAGGAAGAGGAAGAAGCGATTTGGAAAGCAGGGTCACCTTGCTGGCGAACAGGGTCAACTCACCGGTTTTGGTTTTTGAAATCCTGCCCTCAACACCAATGATATCGCCAACATCAAACTTGCCAAATATTTCGTAAGCCGATTCACCCAGCGCATTCATATTGATAAAAACCTGAACATCCCCAGACGCGTCCTTAATATTCACGAACGTGGTCTTGCCGTGCTTGCGTCGACTCATCATGCGCCCGGCGGTTATATATTCCGAGTTTTGCTCATCCAGTTCTTCCTTGGACTTCTCGGAATACTTTTCAGTCAGGGCCGACAGGGTGGTGTTCACATGAAATCGGTTGATGTACGGGGAGATCCCCATCCCTCGAAGTTCGTCGAGTTTTTCGCGTCTGAGTTTAACCAGTTGTCCTAAATCTTCCATGCGAGGCCAATTCTATTATATTGTGATGAAGCTCCGGGAAACCCGAGGCGGGAAACTATATTTATTCTGGCAGGTTATTCAAAAACCTTCATCTATCGGGCAAACTCTGTAAACCGACTTTCCCGAACAACAGTGACTTTGATTTCTCCCGGATAGGTCACTTCTTTTTCAATTCTCTTCGCGACATCTCTGGCTAGAATGCTGGCCTGTTGATCATCCGTACCCGTGGGCATGACGATGATTCGTACTTCACGGCCCGCCTGAATGGCAAAGGTTTTTTGAACCCCTTTGAATGAATCACCAATTTCTTCCAGTTTAGTCATGCGCTTGATATAGGTTTCCAGCATTTCCCTTCGGGCTCCGGGCCGGGAAGCGGAAATCGTATCAGCCGCTGACACCAGAACGGCGTAAGGCGATTCTGCTTCTTCATCTTCATGATGGGAGGCAATCGAGTTGATGACAAAAGGATGCTCGTTGTAACGTTTCGCGATATCAACGCCTAACTGAGTATGCGTTCCATCAGTCTGATAGTCGATGGCCTTGCCGATATCGTGCAGCAATCCTGCCCGTTTCGCCAGAGCCACATTCAAACCCAACTCGCCGGCAATCGCCCCGCACACAAAAGCCACTTCCTGCACATGCTCAAGAACGTTCTGGGTATAACTGGTTCGGTATTTGAGCCGTCCCAGCAATTTGACCATTTCAGGATGAATATTATCGACGCCAACATTTAAGACAGCTTGTTCACCGGCTTCTTGAATCTGCTGGGTAACTTCCTTTTTGCACTTATTGACCACGTCTTCAATGCGCCCAGGATGAATCCGCCCGTCGAGGGTCAGCTTTTCCAAAGCGCGGCGAGCCACTTCCCGCCTGATAGGGTCAAACCCCGACAGCACAACCGCGCCAGGGGTATCATCTATAATCAAGTCGATTCCGGTAGCCTGCTCCAAAGCCCGGATATTTCTTCCTTCCCGGCCAATGATCCGCCCCTTGATATCATCGCTGGGCAGTTCCACCACCGAGACAGTGCTTTCCGCCACATGGTCTGAGGCGAGCCTCTGGACAGCCATGGTAATGAGCCTGCAAGCTTGCTCGTCGGCGGTCTTTTTAACATTTTCCTCAAGTTTTTTCACTTCACGTGCCGCGTCCATCTTGGCTTCATCAATGATCTTATTTTTGACCTCTTCCCTTGCCTTGTCAGCAGTGTACGAACCAATCACCTCAAGTTTTTTCAGCTCTTCCTCAACCAGTTTCTGGTACTCGAGTTTTTGCTCGGCAATCTCTTTTTCCTTATCGGCGATCCTGCTGTTCTGCTCTTCAAGTTGCTTATCCCGGGCCTGAAATTTTTGGTTTTCGGCCCTGATCTCCCGCTCTTTTCTTTCCAGATCATTTTCCAAGCTTCGCAATCTTTCCCGCTCGCCTTTCATTTCCTTTTCAAGCTCGGCTTTCACCACCAAAGATTTTTCACGCGCTTCAACCTCTCCGAACTTCAGCTTGCTCGCTACTTCCTGTTCTGCTTCATGGATAATTTTCTTCCTACGTTCTTCCGCTTCCTTGATCTGATACTCGGTAAACATTTTGCGCAAAAAATATCCGACGGCATAACCAATCACCATAGCAAAAGCCATCCCTAAAATCAGGGTACTAAAGTTAACCTTAATGGCGGTAAAAATATGCATAGTAGAACCTCAATATTTTAAATAAATCGACCCAGTCTTCCGGCGACTCAGCAGTTTATCATGTCGTTATCAGTAAAAATCTTTTGTACCCTTTCATCCCAGAAGTCCTGGGGAATCGAGTCCTTCACTTGAAACTCATAGGCCACTCCCAAGCGCTGTGCCCCATCTGGCAATTGCTTAAAAAGCCAGTCAAAATAACCTCCGCCAAAACCGATTCTTCCTCCGGAACGATCAAACGCCAAGCCAGGCGCGATGACAGCATCGATGATTGACGGAGACACCACCCTGGAGTTTAGCCGGGAAGGCTCACGAATATCGTAAGAGCCCAACTCAAACTCCTGATTCATATCAGTAATTTCACACACTTCCATCCGCCTTTCCCTCCTTATCAGGCGTGGGACATAAACCCGCTTGTTATCTATGAGGGAACGCGCAATCATTTCATCGGTACGCACTTCGTTGCCAAACGAGAGAAAAAACATCACATTCCGGCAATCCAAAAATTCTTTACAGGCAAACAGCCTGTCTTCTATAGCCCGGCTCAAATTTAAAACATCATCCAAGCTCATGGCATCCCGCCGACGTCTCATATCCTGACGAACCGCAAACTTATCCATTTTCATGGAGGTAAAAGCCATTTTCCACACCCAGGATTGTCATCAGGATATCGCCAGACTACAGCGCCACAAAAAATACCCTATTCATTAAGCTTTTAGGGGGAGCAATACAAAAACCGACCGAAACCGGCAAAGGGGAGGTAAGGTAGAAACCGCCGCCAAAAAAGGGCAGAACAGACCTTGTTGTGGATATATCAAAAAACGAAACAGACTTTCCCGTTTCGCTCATAATTTCACTCCCAATTGGGTCCGGCTCCAATTATTCCAGAACCGGATATATATTCAGGCTCGGTCAGGTTGGGATCCAACCCTCTAAAGCTCTTAAACATGTAAGAAGTCCCCCCGTTTATGCCGCGCAAAAACTATTTTTTGAACCTGTCAAGGACAGGTGGGGCATCCGTGAACTGTTTTAGGCTTCTCTCCTGAGAGAGCATGCACACCACAGTCGATCCATCAACCCCGTTCACTAACTGTTGGCTCAAGAAATTAAATTCTTACCCGAACACAACAGGGAGACACCACTTCAAATTCAACCATATCCTAACACAAAGACACGGGTCTCTCAAGACCTATCTAAAACAGTAGACCTCTTATTTTTCAACAGCTTGAAGCTCTTTGTCGAGAGCCGCAACCAATTGCCGGATTTTCTTTTCTTCCGCCTCGTCTTTCTCCCCGGCATGATTCTTCAACTCCAGCAATTCCTGTGCAATATTGAGCGCCGCAAGGATAGCCAGATCCAAAGTGGAAGTTTTACTACTGGCATTGGCCAACTCTTTCATCTTGGAGTCCACATAAGCCGCCACCTCTTCAGCATCCACTTCCGATGAAGAGCTTTTCAAGCTATAAGTTTTTCCATAAATCTGGATTTTTTTACCGCTCGCCATATTCAATCCAATCAGATTAAATTTTGATGTTTTTTATCAAGCCAGATCAAACTTCTCCAGATTATCCAAAAGGGTCTGAACCTTCGTCCGTACAACCTTGCGGTCTTTTTCATTTTTTCGGCTTAAGGATTCCAATTGGGAAAGACGCTCCAGTGTGCCTTGATTTGAGCTTTGTTCTTTTACCATGGCTTCTTTTTCACGGTTCAACTGATCAACCTGGCGGGACAGCCCCTGATTTTCCTTCTTAAGACGGCGGAACTCCCCCATCAGGGCCAACACGCGTTCTTCCAATTGATGAATATCAGGTTTAGGCATGGCAGAATCGTAGCACCGGGGTATTGGAGTGTCAATAAGCCCTTATTCTCTTAGTGAAGCGCCAAGTTCACTCTTTAAAGTTTGAACAATTTTTTCAAACAACGGGTTGACCTCTTCATCGGAAAGAGTTCTCTCGGCAGATTGGAACGACAAGGCAAAAGTGAGACTTTTTTTATCGGCCTGAATTTTCTTTCCTTCAAAATGGTCATACAGCTCAACCTTTTGAATCAATGGACTGCCGGTCTTAAGGATCAAGTCCGCGGCCCTCTGCGAAGTGACCGGCCGGTCCACAAGAATAGAAATATCGCGGTAAGTCTCAGGAAATTTGGCAATCGGCTGAAACCGGCGAGTAGAAGAAAGCGTATTTTCCAGAGCTCCCAAGTCGAGCTCCAAGGCATAAACATTTTGCCCCATCTCGTTAACCAGACCCTGTTCAGGCGCCATCTGGCCCAGATAACCCAACTCTCTATCACCGACATGAACCCGCACCGATTTTCCCGGCATCAGAAACGGTCGGCTGTCGGGAGAAGTCTGCAACTTTAAATGCAGGTGCTCCAGCAATGTTTCCAGCACTCCCTTGAGGTCATAGAAGTCATACTCCTTACCTCGCGGTTTCCATGGGGTGAGCTCATAAGGCCCCAGAACAATGGCTGACAGCACCGCTTTTTCCGTACGTTCTCCGGAAGGGTTCACAAAGTAGACGCCCCCCACCTCAAACAGCTTGAGCGGTTTCTGGCCCTTGCTCAAATTGAGCGCAGCGGTTTTCAACAGGCCGGGAAGCAGGCTGGTGCGCATGGTATCGCTTTCGGAGCTCAATGGATTTTTTAACACAATTGACTGATCCTTGTCGGAAGCAAAAGCACTTTTGAATTCTTCTGCATGCCCGGCTTCGATAAAACTGAAATGCACCGTTTCGGAAAATCCAGTGCAACAGAAAACTTCTCTCACTTTTTTAATAATGTTTTGTCGGGCAGACACCTTCACCGGCCTTACCCCCGCCATCGGGAAAACCGTGCCAACTTTGTCAAACCCATCAATGCGGGCGATTTCCTCAATCAGGTCCACCTCGCGCGAAAGATCGGGACGAAAGCTGGGGATTTTCACCTGCATCGTTTCCGACGGTTTCGCAATCTCCATGCCCAGTCGGGAAAGCAGGTTCTGAATCTGTTCCGCGTTAAAACTTGCACCCAAAAGCTGATTCACTCGGCTCACTCTTAATGGAATGCTTGTCGGCTTTCCCGCCTCAGGATAAATATCCACTCGGCCTGAACAGATCTCTCCCCCCGCCAACTCCTTCATCAGTAGAGCAGCTCTGGCCTGAGCAGAAACCACGCCATGTAAATCCACACCGCGTTCGAAGCGGTAAGAAGAATCTGAACGCAATCCATATTTTTTTGAGCCTTGTCGAACCGTTGCCGGATCAAAACAGGCGCTCTCCAGCACAACGTGACGGGTCGTTTCAGAAACCTGGCTGTTGGTCCCACCCATGATCCCTGCTAAGGCCACGGGTTTTTCTCCATCGGCGATGACCAGGGCATCCGCGTCGAGCTTCAACTCGGTCCCGTCCAGACTGGAGAAAGCTTCGCCTTTTTTCGCCCGGCGTATGATGATTTTATTACCCGCCAAAAGGTCCCGGTCAAAGGCATGCAATGGCTGACCGTACTCCATCATCACGAAGTTGGTGATATCCACAATATTATTAATGGGGCGAAGGCCAATCGCAGCCAGCCGGTCTTTCAGCCATTTCGGCGAGGAGCCGACTTTTACATTTTCTATCACCAGAGCGCAATAACGCGGACTAAGTTCCGGCTCCAGATTTTCAACCGATACGCGATCCTCCACCGCCACTGCTCCCGATTCGACCTTCAGGGATTCAAGCGGATCAGACAGTTTCAAGGACTTGTTCAATAGTGCCGAAACCTCACGCGCCACGCCGATATGCGACAAACAATATCCCCGGTTGGGCGTCACGTTCAGTTCCAGAACTTCACTCTTTTCGCCATCGGGCAACTGCACCGTTTCATGGCTTTCGATTTCCAACCCGGCCATGGTCAGGACACGGCCCAGCTCATCTGTCGGAACATCGATTTCGGTGTATTCTTTTAACCAGTCAACTTGTACTTTCATTGAGTTCCTTTAGTTTTCATAAGCTACGCGGGATTATATGTGAACCACCCACAAAAATCCACCGGACACAAAATCTGTTTGCCTCCGTTTAACGAAACCGAAACCCGCCCAACGATAAGTCTTTACGCTTTTTCGGGCGCTTAAATAAATCCGCCTTTCTCTTCCACTCGGGAATATTTTCCCGCCCAATACCGGATTTTTTAGCAAGGGCAATCCGGTTGCTATACACTACCGCGTCGGTAGGGTCGATTCGAATCGACTTGTCGAGCAAGACCTGCGCCTCCCCATATCGCTCACGCTTCATCATTAATAGCCCCAGGTTATTCAGCGCATTAGCATGATCGGGCTCGATGGCCAGCGCCTGACGATAACGTTTTTCCTCGCAAACTTCGTCCTCAATCAGTCCGCAGTGATAACCCGCTTCCACTTGAGCGTAGACTTTTTGGGGATACTGGTTCGCCACCCTTTGCCAGAAAGCATGCTCACTGGCATAAACGAAGGCATGCAAAAAGGATAAGGACCCGAGAAAAAACACCACCACAGCAATGATGGAATTTACCAGAACGTTTTTTCGTTGCCCCTGCCCCCAACTCTCCAGCCATATACAAACCAGCACAATCACCGCAATGGAAGGCAGATAAAGATACCTGTCCTGCCGCAGAACACTTATAGGAATCAGGTTGGAAACAGGAATCAGCCAAACCACAAACCAGCCTATTGCAAAAACCAGCCCTGGGTGCGAACGAAAATTCCTGGCAACATAAAAACAAACCGCGATGAAAAACAGATAAGCCAGAAGGGACTGCGGATCTATTAAGAAAATGTTGCTAAAAAAATATCGTGGAGAGAGCTGGAAGGGGAAAATCAAACAAACCACATAGTCCCAATAAACCCTCAGGGTATACAAGAAGGCGGTGGAAAAGCTTCCCCCGGGATATTCTCTAATAGCCCCTACGGCCTCCTGCGAGTAAATTGTAGCCAGCCCAGCAAGAAGAGACAGCAGGAAAAAAGGAATTTTTTCCATCACCATCCATTTTCTCTTCAGCACCAGAAAATCCAGCAGCACAAAAATACAAGGGAGCATGACCGATATAGATTTGCTCAATAACGCCAGGACAAATGACAACAGGCAAAAATAGTAATGACTTCTGCAAAAACGAGAGCTCATAGCGTGCCGCAAATAAAACCAGAGCGATAAAAAGATAAACAGGGACGAGAGCAGGTTCTTTCTTTCCGATATCCAGACCACGGACTCAACCTGTACCGGGTGAGCGATAAAGATCAATGCGCTGAACCAACAGGCTCTTTTAGGCACTTCAAGCAAGCGAAGAATGGCAAACAACAGGCAAGCATTCAACGAATGCAAAACCACCTGAGTCAGGCGGTATCCAAAAGAATTAAACCCCCACCAGGTAAAATCCCATGAGTAAGAAAGCAGGTTGATTGGAAGATAGTCACTAAAATGAATATTGGAAAAAATAGCCACAATATTCGCCAGAGAAATCTTCTGAAGATAAGGATTGCGAAAAATATACGCCGAGTCATCAGAAAGAACCAGAAAATGGAAATCCAGCGATACGAAATAGATCGCAAAACCGACAAGAAAAAAGGTCAGGAAGGGCATTGTCCAATCTTTAAGTTTGGAAGCTATCAGCAAAGCGTGAAGTCCGAATCGGTTATAAAAACAGGCTTGGACTTCATCTTAGCAACGTCCTCGAAAATTTGCCATGAGTTCCTTCCCCAGTGCGGAATATCCCGTGCCGTGATAAAGTGTTTCGGAAATTCAAACCTCTGGCGGCGAACCACCGCTGGTAACTTGCAATGGCTTTTAAACCAGCAATAATGCTCTCGGCTTTAAAAGCTCCTGCTCATCGAATCCAGCGTCACGCTGGCTAGCCCCTATGAAACTCACAGAAGAAAAAATTCTCTCAATGATGAAAAAGAAAGTCGCGCGCCCCATGAAGGTCGCGGAACTTTCTCGCCAGCTGGGCGTGCCCGAAACTCAGAAACGAGAATTTCGCAGCCTCATCAAAGAAATGGCTGGCGAAGGCACCTTGATAAAAATCCGTGGAGGACGCTACGGGCTTCCCGATGAAATGAATCTGGTCACCGGAAAACTGCACGGTCACCCGAACGGTTTCGGATTTGTCATCCCCGACCACCAACAGGGCGAAGACGATGTTTACGTCAACCGCCGTCACATGAACGAAGCCATGCACAAAGATCATGTGGTAGTTCGAGTCGAGTCGGAGCGGGAACCCGGAAAACCACAAGGACGTATCATACGTATTCTTCAACGCAACACCACGCATATCGTCGGCACCTATGAAACCTTCGGCAAAGACGGTTGGGTCATCCCCACCGAGTCCAAATATTTTCATGATGTTTTTGTTCCCGGCAAAAGTCACAAGGGAGCCAAAAACGGGCAAATCGTCCACGTAGAAATTGAGACCTTCCCGACCCGACACAAACCGCCCATCGGCAAAGTGCTCGAAGTGCTGGGCTCCTCCAACGACCCGAATGTCGAGATCCAGTCCATCTTCAGAAAACACGGGGTGCGCCAGAGCTTTTCCCCGGAAGTTCTCGATGAAGCCCGACACGTTGAAACCCAAACCGATTACTCGAAAGAACGAAAAGATTTCACCCAACTTCAAACCTTCACCATCGACGGGGAACGGGCCAAGGATTTTGATGACGCGGTTTCGCTGGAACACTTCGAAGAAGGCTATCGGCTCGGCGTCCATATCGCCGACGTCAGCCATTTTGTGCAGGAAAAATCTCTGCTCGACGAGGAAGCCCTGGAAAGAGCCACCAGTATCTACTACGCCGACGGCGTCATCCCCATGCTTCCCGTTTCGCTGTCCAACGAAGCCTGCAGCTTAAAGCCAAATGAACCGCGTCTGACAGTCAGCGCCATCATGGACTTCGATCTCGAAGCAAACTTTATCGCCGGGACGCTTCACACTTCAGTCATCAAAAGCCAACGCCGGTTCACCTATAACGAGGTTCACCAACTACTGGAAGAAAAAGGTGACGATCCGTTTTTGCCGACCCTGACCGATATGCATCAACTCAGTCAGCTTCTGCGGAAAAAAAGATTCCAGCACGGCAGTGTCGACTTTCAGGTACCGGAGCCGGAAATCCATATGGACTCCGCCGGTCATGTCGAGCGCATCGGCATCAGCGAACATAACTCGGCACATGAACTGATTGAAGAGTTCATGCTGGCCGCCAACCAGTTTGTCGCCCTCAATCTGCACGAACGGGGCATACCATCCATCCACCGGATTCATGAAGCGCCCGATCCCGCTCGGCTTGACCGATTCAATGAGTTCGTCGACTCTTTCAAACTGCGCCTTCCTTCACCGACCCGCTCAACAGATTTGCAGACCTTGGTGCAACAGGTCAAAGGGAGCCCGGAAGAAAGAGTCGTCAACACCTTGCTTCTCCGCACCATGAAGAAAGCGCGCTATTCAGAAACCGACCCCGGCCACTTCTGCCTGGGCTTTCCTCATTACGCACATTTCACTTCGCCAATCCGCCGCTACCCCGATCTCGTGCTGCACCGGATCATCAAGAAATATATGAAACGCAAATGCCCGCAAAAAGAAAAGAAAGCGCTGCTATCCCAACTCGCTGCAATCTCGGAACAGTCCACTCATATGGAAATTAAAGCCATGTCAATAGAACGGGAAGTGACTGACCTGCGCCGAACCCAGTTTATGATGAACAAAATCGGCAAAACCTTTAACGGAATCATCACCGGTGTTACCGGGTTCGGATTTTTTGTCGAGTTGCAAGAAGTGTTCGTCGAAGGACTGGTCAAAATTTCCAGCATCACTGATGACTATTACCTGTTCCTCGAAACCGAACACCGGCTCATCGGGCAAAGACGCCATCGCAGTTTCCAGATCGGCGACCCGGTGAAAGTGCGAGTCGCGGCTGTGGACTTGGGCCAAAAACGCATCGACCTGACCGTTCTATAACCACGCCGGGCAACGCCCGGTGGTAATGGGGCGGTGACGCTTCGCGACCGCCAAAGGCAAAAACCTCCCCTCATGAGAGAGGAGGTTCAGGGAAATGAGGCGATATCACATGCAGCAGCTTAAAGCAGATATTTTAAAAGCCCCGCACCACGGTAGCCGGTTTTCCAATTCGTCGGCATTTATCCAAGCGGTCAAACCCGGCACAGTGATATTTTCCAGCGGTTACCTCAACAGCATGCACCATCCCCACCCCGAAATCCTGGAACGCTACCAAAGGGCAGGCGTCGATATTCGTCGCACCGATGCACACGGCGCGGTGCAGGTCATTACCGATGGGAACGGCTACGAAATCCAACCGCACGAGTCCCTTTAATAAACAGGATTGACTTTCTCCCGTCTGCCTTTATATTGAGCGCTGACCATTCTTAAAACCTTTGGAATATCGAAAGCCTCGCCATGCACTCCAAGCCGGAACGCCGACCTAAAATCCTCATCGTGGATGACTCGAGAACCATTGTCGCCCTCATCAACTCTATCCTGAGAGAGGGCTACGACACCGTCACTGCCAGCAATGGACTTGAGGCCATCGAAGTCAACAATCGGGCAAAGCCCGACCTCATTCTCATGGATGTGGAAATGCCGGTGATGGATGGTTTAGAGGCCTGCAAAAAAATCAAGGAACAGAGCAAAAATACTTTCACCCCCATTATCTTCATCACCAGCAAGGGGGATCTGCAAAGCATAAAAACCGGCCTAAGAGCAGGTGCCGAAGACTACCTGACCAAACCTTTCGAGCCGGAAGAACTCCTCGCGCGAGTTCAAGCAGTACTGCGTACCCAAAAACTTTATAACCAGTTGATGGAGGCTTACGCCATCATTGACCGGGAACGGGACACTATCGCCCATATACAAAAAAGCCTGATTTGCAAAGAACTCCCGAATATCCCCGGCTTCAATTTCTTTGCGGACTACCAACCTTCTTCCAAAGCCGGCGGTGACTATTACGATTTCATCCGGATCGATGATGACCATCTCGGAGTGCTGGTCGCAGATGTTTCTGGGCACGGCACTCCGGCGGCAGTCATCATGGCCATGATGCGGGTTCTGATCCGTTCTTTTCTCGCTAAGGTGAGTTCCCCGAAAGAAGTGTTGGAAACCATCAACTCCATCCTTTGTGAAAACCAGGAATCGGGGCACTTCATCACCGCTTTTTATGGAGTCATCCACCTCCCCAGCCGCAAAATGAAGTTCGCCTCGGCAGGGCATAATCCGCCTCTGCTCATCGAATACGAGGTCGACACAATTCAAAGCCTTCATACCAAAAAAGGGTTTCCGCTCATGATCCATAGCCTTAACGAAATCGAGGAACGGGAAATCCACCTACCGCCCAACAGCAAACTGATCTGCTACACAGATGGGCTCACCGAAGCCCGCGGCAAGGGTAGCGATATGTACGGCTTGAGTCGGCTGGGGAAAAAGTCTCTGGAACTGGGTCAATCCCAAAACGCTAACGAACTCGGCCTGGCCCTCAAACAAAACGCGCAAAATTTCCTGGATGGAGAAGATTTCCACGACGACTTCACCTTGGTGATTGTAGAAACCGAGCCCTCTTGCGAGGGAGGCAAATAGCAAGAACTTCTCAAGCCAAGAAGACTCTTTATTGACAAGAAAAAGCTTTAGCCAGTAGGGTCCAGCGTCACGCTGGCGCCTAGTGGTTGTGATTTGGGGCATTATTTGGTATAAAGGTTGTTTTCCTAAACCTTTAAATACTGGCGCGAACTATTATGGCAAACGTAGAAAAACTGCAGGAACACCTCAAAAAGGCTAAATCCAAACTGGCGGAATCCAAAGGAAACGAGGACGAAGTCCGAAAGCTGAAAAAGAAAACCAGAAGGCTGGCGAGAAAGTCCAACAAAATCACTGCCACAGAAAAAATGGCCGAACTGAAAAAGAAAAAGAAGAAAGACCGTAAAGAAGGCTCCTCAGACTGACCACCCCTTAGCAGGGGACGCAAAAATTAGAAGCGGGTGAAGCAACCCCCCTAGTCCCCCCTTGTCAGGGGGGAATTTTTTTGGCGGTCGCAGTGGACGGCTTAAACAAATTTATAAAGAGGTACTTGGTGTTTTTTGATATTGAACATATGGCAACGCTGGCACGGTTGAAGTTGACCCCTGACGAAAAAGTGCGGCTCTCGAGCCAAATGGGGACGATTCTCGAATACATCGAAAAACTCAACGAACTCAATACCGATGACGTGGAACCGACGGCGCATGTGTTAGGAATTAATAACGTGTTCCGCGATGATGAACTGGCAACAAAACCTCTCGCAGACCATAACCCGATATCTGAATCGCCCGCGCACAACAAAGGGCATTACGAAGTCCCGCAGATCATATAATTCTTCATGCATCGCACAACCATCACTCAAGCCCGGGAACTTCTCAATAATAAAAAACTTAGTTCTGTACAGTTGACCGAGGCCGTATTCGCACGCATCGATCAAGTGGAAGACAAAGTTCAGGCGTTTGTGCACCTGACCCGCGAGAAAGCTTTAGAGCAGGCCAGGAAGGCCGATGCCCGAATCGCTGCTGGCGAAGAAGCGCCGCTTCTCGGTGTTCCCATCGCGCTTAAAGATTTGATCTGCACCCAGGGCAGTCGCACCACCTGCTCATCAAAAATTCTCGACCAGTTTGTTTCTCCTTACAACGCCACCGTCACCGAAAAATTGAATCAGGCCGGAGCCGTGATCGTCGGCAAGACCAATATGGATGAGTTTGCCATGGGGTCTTCCAACGAAAACTCATACCACCACCCGACGATGAACCCCTGGGACTTGAGCCGGGTTCCCGGTGGCTCCAGCGGAGGTTCTTCCGCCGCCGTTTCGGCGCACGAATGCGTGGCCGCTCTTGGCAGTGACACCGGCGGTTCCATCCGTCAGCCGGCCAGCTTTTGCGGCGTGACCGGACTCAAACCCACTTACGGTCGGGTGTCACGGTTTGGGCTGGTGGCCTTTGCCTCCTCCCTCGACCAGATCGGACCGTTGACCAAAACCGTTGCCGACGCAGCGACTTTGATGAACGTGATCGGCGGTAAGGACCCGCGCGATTCCACTTCCGCCGATGTTGCCCTTCCCGATTTCACTCAGGCCCTTAAAAAAGATGTGAAGGGCATGAAGCTCGGCATCCCCAAAGAATACTTCACCACCGGCGGAATTAATCCCGCCGTAGAAAAAGCCGTGCAGGAAGGCATCCGCACCCTTGAATCGTTGGGAATGCAGACGGTGGAAGTTTCTCTGCCGCATCTCGACTACGCCGTGGCCGCCTACTACATCATCGCCTGCGCTGAAGCCAGCACCAACCTTTCGCGCTATGACGGCGTCAAATATGGTTATCGCACTGAGAAGTCCGACAACCTCGTAAATATGTATGAGAACACCCGCGAGGAAGGTTTCGGCGAAGAGGTCAAACGGCGCATAATCCTCGGAACCTTCGTGCTCAGCACCGGTTACTACGATGCCTATTATTTAAAAGGCCAGAAGGTGCGCACATTGATCAAACAGGATTTTGAAAACGCACTGAGCCAATGCGATGTCATCGCTTCACCGGTCACCCCCTACCCGGCTTTCAAACTCGGGGAGAAACTGGATGACCCGTTGCAGATGTATCTGGCCGATATTTACACCATCTCCGCCAACCTTGCCGGCATACCGGCGATGTCTATCCCCTGCGGTTTTGCCGAGGGCCTCCCTGTCGGATTGCAGTTGATGGGTCGGCATTTCGACGAATCCAATTTAATCACGGTCGGGCATAAATTCCAGCAAGCCACCGATTTCCACTCTCAGGAAGCACCGCTATAACCGCCTCTCCAGCCAAGAAATTTACTCCAGCATTGTAAATATTATTTCACACCCTCAGAGCATTTTGTATATCAATCGAGACAAAAATCCTTTCCATCTTTTCTCCATAAAACCCTAAACACTTATAAAACAATAACAGTTTTTCTTGCTGCGCGCTCGGCATGAACCTTGCTGTATGTAAATTAAAATCTGATTTTCAAATGAGGCGGTTGAAGTCGCCAGAAGAACCAACGCAACCATCAGTACACTCGGTGAAAGTTCAAAAGAGATTGGTGAAGTGGTTAAAGTGATCACCTCCATCGCCGAGCAGACCAACCTCTTGACCTTGAACGCAACCATCGAAGCTGCCCGGGCCGATGAAGCCGGCAAAGGTTTTGCGGTGGTGGCGAATGAAGTCAAGGAACTGGCCAACCAGACTACGAAAGCCACTGAAGAGATCAGCGGCAAAGTCCAGATGATTCAGGCTGATACCGGCAACGCGGTGAATGCTATTGGTGAGATCAGCGATATCATTAATAAAATAAATGACATTTCAAACACCATAGCAAGCGCCGTGGAAGAGCAAAGCGCGACCACCAATGAAATGTCGCGCAATGTTACAGAAGCTGCTAAAGGAGTCGCCGAAATATCCCAAAACATCGCGGGCGTTTCGACAGCAGCGGAAGAAACAACGCAAGGTTCCAGCCAGACCAAGGACGCCGCGAGTGAGCTTTCAAAGCTCGCAGTCGATCTGCAAAGTCTTGTGACCAAGTTTAAAATATAGAGCTCTGGCAAGAACAAAAGCCTCCTGCCTTCAGGCAGGAGGCTTTTTTAGTTAACAACAGCGGCTCTTATTTCTTATCCATTTTTGATTCGTTCGGCCAGCTCCTCGATAAACAGTTCCAAGTAGTGCGGCGACACCGCTGACAAATGCGGTTGCATGAGAACGTTTTCGATCTCCCACAACTGGGAAGATTCGGGCAGAGGTTCCTCTTCAAACACGTCGAGGTAGGCCCCGGCAATTTCCCCGCTTCTTAACGCCGTAACCAGGTCGCTCTCCCGACAGACATTCCCACGCCCCGCATTATAAAAATAGCAGGACTTTGGCAATACCTTGAAATGTTCCGCCTGAAGGATTTTGTCAGTCTCGTCTCCTCCGGGTAAAGCGCAAATCAGGTGATCGGTTTGTGGAAAAACCGTTTGCCAGTTTTCAAAAGTACGAATTCGATCTGCAGTGGAAAAATAACGCGGAACAGGAAAAAGATTTCTTTTGATTCCTGTAATAGTACATCCAAAAGGTTTCAGTCTTTCTGCTATCGCATTGCCTATTTTTCCGAACCCCAGAATGGTCACCCGACTTTTGTAGAGCGAGTTCAGTTTTTCAGAGATTTTAACCCGCGCCCATTTTTTCTGTTTCTGCATCTTTACCGACAAGGGAAAGGCTTTTACAAAATAAAGCATGGCCCCAATAACGCTTTCGGCGATCAGGCTTCCGTGGAATCCACCGAAGGAAATCTGCAGAGCCTCTCCAGGCTCCACCTCAATCCAGTCATTGCCCGCCGCAGGCGTGGCGATGAACTTTAACTGAGGTGCCGGCCATCGCTCGTTAAAAAACCAGACGATCACCGCTTCGGCCTCAGGCAGACGATCCTTAAAGTCCTTGGAGTTCAAGCAAACCTCCACTTTTAATCCGGGAACCCGGCTCTCCAACAAAGCTTTATGTTCTGGCCTGAAGTTCCAGGCCTCAACATGAGGATGGGTTAAATAGACCAGAATATTTTTGATAGACACCATTTCTCACCGTGAAAAAGATAAGGTTCCCGTTTACCAGTAGCCTAATAACTCAACGATTTTAGACCCACAGAGTTTTTTTCCCAGAGAGGAAACGACTTGGATAACCGACAATTAGAGTGCGCACATAAGTTAACACTTTTATCCAATATCATAACTGCCCGAAAACCAATAGATTTACCTGCATATCGATAACTTTTTGAAAAATTTGAGCTTATTTGATCGCCTTTATTTTGGCCCGGTTTTTGCTTTATCTGGTTATAGCAATTAATAAATGTTTGTCAACTTCAGGAGGAGAATCATGACACGAGCACAATTAGTGAGCAAGTTGTCGTCTCGGATGGATGTGACCAAAAAAGAAGCCGATCTCTATTTGACCGCGTTTCTGGATTCTATCATGGAGACCCTGTACGCAGACGGTCGAGTGGTTGTTCAAGGATTTGGGTCATTCAAAGTCAACGAATACAAAGCCCGGACCGCGAAAAAACCACTGACTGGGGAAATTATTCAATTGCCTGTACGTCGCAAACCCAGTTTTCATGCAGGTAAAGAATTACGCGAACGAGTGAACGCAGAAATGATGCAGGTGCTGGAAGCCAAAGCATTGATCAGCCGCATTCAAGTTCCAGAGAATGTGTTCAGCATTTCAGCAGGATAGAACATTTATTTCCGTTCACTGGAATTATGTTATGATGGGGCTTCAGGACACGACTCCTGTTTTCAGGATGAATGTCCCTTCATTCAAGGAGCCTCGGCATGTCCAGGGATACCTGTAGCAAGTGCGGTGAAAAAAGCATCCTCAAAGGCGAGATTGGCCTGAGGACCAGCCGGGATAAGGAATTAATCATGGTGGTTCGGCAGGACCACGGGGTCGAGAAAAGTGTCCCTTTGCAACCCAGCATCTGCGCCCAATGTGGTTTTGTCGATTTTTATGTGCAGGATCCTGTGCACTTGAAAATCAGCACCGAAGACAAACCGATCAACCCCGATTTTAAGCAACGTCCTCTTATGGAATCCGATTTTTAAATCCCTTCCTCACTCTTTTACAGCTTGATTATTTTGCTCTTCGCTAGTGTTAACCCTTGTGTGATACCCATTTATACGCCAAAATGAGGTGTAATCTGGGAGTATCCCATTCCCATTTTTTTAATTACGCAAACTGGTGTTTATTTCGTTCTCCTTATGGCCAAGCCCTCTAAAGATGAAATTCACTACCTGCTTTTAAAGCTCCATTCCTTAACAGGAATCGTACCTATCGGAGCTTTCCTGGTTGTTCATTTATGCGTCAACTCCCTTCGCACTGTGGGAGTATGGCCCTATCAGCTCAGTATTGACGCGATCAACAACCTGCCTTTCCTTCTGGTTATTGAAATAACTTTTATATATATCCCGCTCCTCTTTCATTCGGTAATGGGATTTTATGTGATACATCATGCCAAGACCAATGTGCATCGATATCGGTATCCGCGAAATGGCCTTTACACATTGCAACGTCTTTCCGGTGCTGTTGTTTTCGTTTTTCTGATTTACCACTTGGGAACCACGGTGGCACCCAAGCTATGGGAAGGCAAACACTATTTTGAAGCGGCGCCCTTTTTGATCGATATTCTGAACGGTGAATTTCAAACCTGGCAGGGATTGCTGGTCTATACCATAGGTATTGTTTCAGCGACCTTTCATTTCAGCAACGGTCTTTGGGGGTTCTGCGTTTCCTGGGGAATTTTGATTGGCGAAAATGCCCAGAGAAACGGGGCCATTGTTTTCGCTGCGATCGGCCTCGCGCTCACAGTTCTGGGTATGGCCACAGTGGCAGAATTTAATATGAACCCGATTCCTGTTGAAGCAACGGTGGCGAGATAAGCAGATGATGAATAGAAAGAAAAAAATTGTCGTCATAGGAGGTGGATTGGCTGGATTGGCTCTGGCCATGAAGTTTTGTGAGCGCAACGGAGAAGTGACCGTTGTGTCTTACCAGTCGTTAAAACGATCCCATTCGGTTTGCGCGCAAGGTGGCATCAATGCCGCCATCGATGCAAAGAACGAAGGCGATACTCCTGAAAAACATTTCTACGACACCATCAAGGGGGGAGACTTTCTGGCCCACCAACCTCTGGTACGCGACATGTGTTATCAGGCTCCAGCCATCATTCATCTGATGGACCGAATGGGTGTAGCGTTTAACCGCACTGGTGAAGGGCATCTCGATTTCCGCAGGTTCGGCGGCACGCTTTATAACCGCACCGCTTTTGCCGGTGCCACCACCGGACAACAACTCGTTTACGCGCTTGACGAACAAGTCCGGCGCCATGTGCATGACGGCTCTGCTAAGACATTGGAATGGCATGAATATCTGGGAGCCGTTCTTGATTCTGAAGGAATTTGCCGAGGCGCAGTGATTCACGACCTGCGAACCGATGAAATCTATACCTTGCAGGCGGATGCTGTGGTCTTGGCCACCGGCGGACCGGGGCAGGTTTATGCGCGCTCCACCAATTCTGTCGTCAATACCGGAGCCGCCGCTACAACCGCTTACCTGCAAGGAGCCAAGTACGCCAATGGAGAGTTCATCCAGATCCACCCCACCGCCATTCCCGGACAGGACAAGCTTCGGCTGATGAGCGAATCGGCCAGAGGTGAAGGCGGGCGCATCTGGGTACCGCGCGATGCCAACGACAAACGCAACCCAAAAAAAATCCCTGAAAGCGAACGCTATTATTTTCTCGAGGAAAGATATCCTCTTTTCAAAAATCTTGTGCCCAGAGATGTCGCCAGTCGGGAAATTTATGACATTGTCTACAACCAGAATCTCGGAGTTAGCGGCGACCCAATGGTCTATCTCGACCTGACTCATAAGTCGAGAGAATTCCTAGACAACCGTCTCGGCGGAATCATGGACATCTACACCAAGTTCACCGGTGTGGACCCTCGCGAAACCCCCATGAAAATCTTCCCCGCGGTGCATTACTCCATGGGAGGATTGTGGACCGACTACGGCCCGGACAACGATGGACTGATCGATCACGGGTCTCCTAGAAATCAGATGACTTCCATTCAAGGACTGTTTGCGGCGGGAGAAGCCGATTACCAATACCACGGAGCCAACCGGCTGGGTGCCAACTCGCTATTGAGCTGTATTTATACGGGACTGATGATGGCCCGGGGCATCATGAACTACACGGACTCTCTTGAAAAATCGGTGGAGGATATTCCCTCGACGGTCTTCGATGACACCCGCGCACACTGGCAAAACCGGTTTAACGATATCAAAAAAATGGATGGCACGGAAAACCCTCATAAATTGCATCACGAGTTGGGGGATATCATGCTGGCAAACGTTCTTATTGTCCGGGATAATAAATCCTTGGATAAGGCCGTTCACGAGATCAATGATATTGAAACACGGTTCAAAGATGTCAAATGCCTGGACACGAATGACTGGGCCAATCCGTCGCCCAGTTTCATCAACCAGTTGTATTGCATGATCCATCTTTCAAAAATAATCACTAAAGGTGCTTTAATGAGAGACGAATTCCGAGGCAGTCATTACAAACCGGATTTCGACTTGCACCAGCCCAAAGATTTTGATCCGCATGAATACATCGACTACCTGGAACAAAAACAATATGGGGAAGTGAGTCAGGAAAAATTTCCTGCCGATCATCTTACCTATATGAAACGGTTCGAAGAGAACAACGAAAAATGGCTTAAAACAACGGTGGCTCAATATAAAGACAATCAGCCGGAGATCACCTACGAGGAGGTCAACACCTCGCTGGTGACGCCACGGCCCAGAAAATATGACTGAAAAAAACTTAACTTTAAAGATTAAGCGTCAGGATACACCCGGTGCTGCGGCCTACTGGCAGACCTTTGAGGTGCCCCACAGGCCATTTGCCAATATCATTTCCTGTCTGATGGAAATTCAGAAGTCACCCACAACGGGGGATGGGAAAAAGGTGTGTCCGGTTACGTGGGATAGTAATTGCCTAGAAGAGGTTTGCGGCTCCTGCACCATGGTGATCAATGGCCGGGTTCGACAAGCCTGCACCGCGTTGGTGGATAATCTGGAAAAGCCGATTACCCTGGAACCCATGTCCAAATTTCCAGTCATCCGTGACTTGCAGGTCAACCGTGAACGCATGTTCGAAAACCTGAAAAAAGTCAAGGCCTGGGTCGATATTGACGGGAGCCATGACATCGGCGAAGGACCGATCATGACCGATCAGGATCGCGCCAAGCGTTATGTCATGTCAGAGTGCATGACCTGTGGATGCTGTCTGGAAGCCTGCCCTCAGTTCACTTTAGACAACGCCTTTTTGGGAGCAGCCACCTTCAATCAAGTCCGCCTTTTTAACCTGCACCCCACAGGGGAAATGAAAAAAGAAGACAGGCTGAATGCCGTTATGGGTGAAGGAGGCATCGCCGATTGCGGCAATGCGCAGGTCTGCGTTGAGGTATGCCCTAAAAATATCCCGCTTACGGAATCAATTGCCGACATTGGCCGCCAGACAACCTGGCAAGCGATAAAAAACATCTTCACCAAATAGGGGTTTTTTATTTGAATGCCGGACGCAGTTTGCTATGATTTAGACTGTTGGTTTGTCAATAAACTTAAGAATACGTCCATATAAGGAATATATACAATGAAAGTCTCCCTTGCCAGCGCAATGGGCACCTGTTTTGGGGTTCGAGATGCCATCGACCTTGCCATGTCTCCGGAATTTCATTCCGACCTGACTATCGTGGGCCAATTGGTTCATAACCCGCAAGTCAGTGAATCTTTGAAGCAGAACGGGGTCTCCCTTGTACCGGGAATCGAGGATATAGATAAAATCAAGACCAAGAAGGTCATGATCACCGCACATGGAGCGGCTGAAAGAACCAAGCAACAACTTCAAGAGGCTGGCTTCATAGTTTACGACGCAAGTTGTCCCTTGGTAATGAGAGTCCATCAAACCATTAAATCACTGGTGACAAAAGGCTACTTCCCCGTGGTGATCGGGCAGAAGGATCATGTGGAAGTTAAAGGAATCGTGGGAGACTTGGCTGATCATGTGGTCATCAATAACGAAGATGACTTTGACAAGATCAAGCGATCCGGCCACCGCAAACTTGGAATCGTCTCTCAGACCACCCAGCAAACTGATAAAGTTGAGGGTCTTGTGGAAAAAATCCGGGCTCTCGATTTTGTAGATGAAGTGTCATTTGTCAATACCATCTGCCAGCCTACTCAAGACCGACAAGTGGCAGTGCATGAATTGGCCGATCAAGTCGATTTGATGATCGTCATAGGTGGTTTTAATTCTTCCAATACGAAAAAGCTGGTGCAGGTCTGCGAAGAGAAAGGTGTTGAAGCGCGTCATATCGAATCGTTCCACCAATTAAATCAGGAATGGTTCATTGGCAAACAACATGTAGGCATTACCGCAGGGACCAGCACCCCGGAAGATATCATCAATCAAGTACATTCCGAGATTTTAAAGATCGCCAAAAGGGTTGAAGGTCTGGAAGAAAAAGTGCTCCATTCCTGATTAAAATCGACAAACCCATACCTTTAGGGTTTCGGTTTTTGATATCCCGTTTTTTAAGCAACTCTCTTTTATCCTGTAATCACTTTAAATCTTTTTGCCCCGGGTTTACCCAGAGGGGGATTTCTTTTCCCAAGAATGGACGACTGGACCTACTGCGTACAAACGCTTCCTAAAGTTAGCAGAACCTTTGCTCTCAACATATCCGTTCTAAGAGGCGAGCTTCACCGAAGCATTCTCACGGCCTATCTTTTTTGCCGAACTATTGACACGGTCGAAGACGCAGCAAAACTGAGCCCAAAAATAAAAACCGGACTCTTGCTTGAATTTTCACGATTGATCGAAGACCGGGATTATCGCAAAAAGAATCTCGCAGCATGGGTTGAAGACTGCGCCGCAGTCGATGGCACCCCCAATGACTTGGATCTTCTTAATCAGGTTTCCCGAGTCTTCAATGTCTTTGACTCGCTCCCCAAAAACCATCAGGATCAGATCATTCCTTCCGTTTCAAAAATGGCAAAAGGCATGGCCTTTTTCCAAAACCGTTTTCAGTTCGGCGAAATCACTCCGCTGGAAAACTTACAGGATCTGGAAGAATATTGTTATTTTGTCGCGGGAGTCGTTGGGGAAATGCTGTGCAACCTGTTTTTTCAAAAACTGCCGCATCTGCCAGAAACAGCACGAGACATCATGCGCCAAAATGCCGTATCCTTCGGGCTCGGACTGCAAATGACCAACATATCCAAAGATATTATTGCCGACCGTGACAGAGGCTGGTCGTATATTCCCCGAAGCATCATTTCGGAACAAGGTTTGACCATGGACGAATTTCATTCTGGAACATCCATGGATAAAAACCTGCAAATCCTGGAAGGCCTGCTTAGCAAAACCAATGGTCATCTGCAAGATGCATTGAAGTTCACCCTGGCCATCCCCAGAACAGAAATCGCCCTGCGCCTGTTTTGCATCTGGCCTTTATGGATGGCCCTTAAAACCGTGGCCGTCTTGCACAACAACCCTGAACTACTGAACTCCAACGCCCAGGTTAAAATTTCGCGAAGCACTGTAAAACGTATTTTATTGGGGACTCCTTTTATCGCGTGGTCCAACAATCTTCTAAAATATTCCTTTGCAAACATCATCAGCGATAGCGCGTTTCAAAACCCTCCCACCTTTGACCTGGAAGGACTGAAGTCGCGCTTGGAAAAGATTGCCCTGGAACCTGTCAACCCTAACACTTGAAATTAATCAATATTATGCCTGACTCAAATAGATTTATAGACAATCAGGATGGCACCTTAACCGACACCAAAACCACTCTCATATGGCTTCGGGAAGACGGGTGGCAGAGGGATGCTAAATGGTTCACTTGGGATGAAGCCCACGACTTCAGAATCCACATGAATGATATCAAATTCTGTAACTTTCAGGACTGGCGACTGCCTGACGAGGATGATATTCGCACCTTATATAATCCTGAAGTAATAAATTACGATAAATATGAAAAAGAGATGCATCTGGAAACCGTTTTCCCACCCGGCGGCCAGTCTACCGTCTGGCTGAAAGGCGACGGCGGAAGCTATGGGGTTTTATTCGACTTTAAAAATGGGGAAACGCGCCCAATGTATAAAAGCAAAAGCGGCAGAATGTCTGTCCGTCTAGTGTACGGCAGTATACCTAGAGGCTGATATTACCGGATGCAGATGAAACTTTTACCTGTTATTATCATCTAATCCTAAATCAATCTAATTGGGGGTTCTTTTGAATAAAAACAGCCTTATTTCCATCGCCGGGGGATTGTGGTGCGTCATCGGACTGTTCCTTTTTTTCCGCGGCTTTGGCTTATATCAACTCGCGGGACAGGAGCAACACTCGACTCAAGTTGCCATCATCTTTTCTGTAATCACCGCCGTGTTGATCGGGCTGATCAAAGGAAGGTTTGTATTGAGCAAAACCGCCCGAAAAAACAAAGCCCGGATTCATGGACTGCAGGACCCGGTTCACATCCACCAAATTTTCGCCAAACCCTTTTATATTTTAATCCCGATGATGATGGGCCTTGGAGTTCTCTTGCGCTCCTACAATGAATACCTGGGGGGATATGTGGTCGTCGCCGCGATTTATTGCGGAATAGGAATGGCCTTGATCGTTTCCAGCCGTACCTACTGGGCAAAAGAGTCGGTTGATCCTGTCCCGGAAAACTCCTGAAAAAAGGGAATATCTAAATGAAAAATTTTTTTCTTACCCTGCACATGATTTCAATGTGTCTGGTCATTGGAACCTTGTTTTTGCAATCCCTTTCTGTTGTCTTCCGCTTGCGTCTTAAATCCGCAGAAGAAGCAGAAGGCCTCAGAAAAACCCAGAACCGTATTCACAAATTCATCTACTATCCCATTTTGGGCGTGACCCTCATATCCGGAACAGTGCTTGCCGTAAAGACTGGAGTTTTTACCGAGTCTCAATGGATTTACTGGAAACTGGGACTGCTGGCAGTTCTAATCGCGCTCGGCATACAAAACGGCAAGCAAATAAATGAAAACTCTTTGCCAAAAAAATACGCAATGATGGTGCACATCGCTATTTTTATTGTCGGCGCTTGCATGATCTATCTCGCTACCATCAAACCCGTTTAAAAAATCATGGACATCCTGTTCACTCTGGTTGCCAGCGTCCTTCTTATCATAGGCTTCTTTGTCATTTGCCAAACCAGCGATGAGGAAGACGATGAGGAGGAATCGAATAATGAATCCACTGGGCGTGGGGCCGATGAGCAATCCACTAGGCGTGGGGCCAGTGAGCAATAACTATTTCTGGAAAACAAAAAGTTGTCTCGGCTTAAAATGAGCAATAGTTTTTGCCGATTGGTAAAAAAAGCCGCCGCCTGCCGTGTGTGTCCCCGCCTCGCCGATCAACCTGCTGTCTTGAGTTCCGCCAACGGTTCATTGAACGCCGATATCATCTTCATCGCAGAAGCACCCGGCAGGTTTGGAGCCGGACGAACAGGAGTTCCGTTTCAGGGCGACCGATCCGGAGACAATTTCGAAATCCTGCTGAAACATATCGGGTTGACCCGGGCCGAGGTTTTCATCACCAACGCGGTTTTGTGCAACCCGCTTGCAGAGGGCAATAACCGCAGACCCACCGCCGGAGAAATTAAAAACTGTTCGACATTTTTAAAGGAATCACTGAGCATCATCCAACCCAAAGTCGTGGTCCCTCTTGGCACCGTCGCTCTTCAGGCTATGAACCTGATCCTCGGCACCCGATTTCAATTAAGCCAGAACGTTGCCCAACCACTTGCCACTGCAGATTTCACCCTGTTCCCGCTCTATCATCCCAGCCCACGTGTCACCAATTGGAAGCGCCCTCTGGCCCAACAGAAAAAAGATTTCAAAAAGGTCTTGCGGCTCATTAAGCCAGGATAACCTTTTGCCAGCCATGGAGTGCTATGGCTAATCGACACCATGCATGCTGGAGCTTGACAAGCCTGGACGGGGATTTTATACCTATAGTGAGTAGAGAAACTTTTGTTCAAAGAAAGGTTTATCATGATTTATAACAACGCATTTTCAGACAGAAATTTTTTCCAGGGTCACAAGACGCTGACTTGGGGAACGTTTGTTTTTGGCGGAGCCCTATTTCTCCTTGCCGTTCTTATTTTTGCCTACCCCGCACTGATCGCTTATTTCTTTGCCGGGATAATCCTTTTGACTGGAATCTCCATGCTGACCGTGGCTTGGAAACTCTGGCGATTTCGAAAAAATGTTTCTCGTGTGGAACAATGGGAAAGACCCGTTAATGACAACAGCGGGTATCGGACCCAAGTCACCTACTTCAGGTGGCATGAGTGATCTATGACCGAATAAAAGGGATCGACAAAGACTGGAGCCGAATCACCCTCGGCTGCTGGCAGATTGCACCCAGCGGAGGATGGGGAGACATCTGCCCCCCTGAAGACGCGGAACGAGTCGTGCATTCCGCTCTCGACCATGGCATCACCGCATTCGATACCGCCGAAGGTTATGGCGATGGAGAATCGGAACGCCGGCTGGGCAAAGCCTTGGGCTCACAAAAAGATTCCGTCATCATTATCTCCAAAATCTGGCCCGATGCCAAACTGACTCTTAAAGCCTACCAAAAATGCCTTGATGACTCCCTCAAAGCTCTGGGCCGGGATTACGTCGACCTTTACCTGATCCACTGGCCGGGAAACTATTTCAACACCCCCGAGAAAAGTGCCCGACTCGCCGAGTTCATGGACACGCTCAAAAAAAACGGGAAAGCCACAACTATAGGACTCTCCAATTTTCAGTCGCAGGACTTAACCCTGCTGGGAAGCAAACTCAAAACATTTTTCATGAACGAGGTGCCCTACAGCCTGTTAGATCGGGCCTATGAAGGAGAAACTCTAAATCTTTGCAAAAACGCTGGCATCCCCTACATGGCATTCTCTCCTACAGCGCAAGGCCTTCTGGCGAAACCCATGAGCCAAGAAGACCTTGAAATGCCCACCCGCAAACACCACTTTCTCTATCAAAATTCAGTTTACCCGCACGCCCGAAAAGTCTGGGAAGTCGTGCGTGATATCGCCGAAGAGCTGGGCCGAAAACCGGTTGAGGTAGCTCTGGCCTGGGTGCTCACTCGCGATAATATTTTTACCGCCATTGTAGGATCCCGAAAACCCAAACAAGTTCGGGAGTTTGCCAAATCCGCCGAGCTGAAACTCAGTCCTGATCAGCTGCACCGCCTGACAACAGCCAGCGACCAGTTTCCCATGATCAAAAAGGGGCATTGAGTGAGCGAACATTGGGAAGAACCCAAGGAAGATGATGGCCTGACTCTGGGGCCCGAAGAAACCCTGCAAAGGGAGATAGAAAAATCCAAAACCCTCAAGGTGGATCGCCTGCGCCTGCGGGATGAGATCGAAAAACTTAAAGCTGAGAAGGACAACCTGGCCGAGAAAAACCAACAGCTCAAGGAAAGGCTGGAAAAACTGGGGAACTCTGGTGCCGATCCAGAGAAGCCGGACTCCTTTTCCCGAAACATTTTGATTTTTGCGCTGGTTTTTAGTTTTCTGATTCTACTTTGGTTCATGACCCGAGGCTGAAGCACCTGCCCTGAGGAGTGGAAAATAAAGGCAATTTCTGCTAAAATCCCTCCTAAGATGAAGAAATATTGAATCTTTATCGCAATTACCGCCATCCTATTAAAGCTTCCTCAATTAAGAAGCTGAGATTTCGCCTGATTCCTTAATTAAAGTGACACCCAAAAATTTTTCGTAAAACTGCCCCAAAATATAAACCAATGTATTGAGAGGAAAACCAAATGTGGGTATTTGAATTTTTTCATGTAATTATCGGAATTTTATGGATCGGATTATTGTATTTCTTTAATCTGGTTCAGGTGCAGTCCATGCCTAAAATGGTGGAAGAAGGCGCCGCCAAACAGTACACCCAAATCATTTTGCCCCGCGCCCTGTTCTTGTTTCGGCACGCAGCGTTGTGGACGGTCATCTCCGGCATCGCTTATTACATGGCTGGCCGGGGAACAGTGCAAGGAATTCCCAGCGGTGAAATCATGATCGGAATGTTGCTCGGTATCATCATGGCCGGTAACGTCTGGTTCATCATCTGGCCTAATCTCAGAAAAGTTATCGCTGGCGAGTTGGAAGGCGATGCGCTGACCAAAGCTAAAAGAATGGCTTTTCTTGCCAGCAGAACCAACGCCTGGCTTTCAATACCCATGTTAATCGGAATGATCGCCGCCAACCACGGCGGTATCATGTTCTAGCGCCAGCGTGACGCTGGATTCAGTGAGCAATCACTTTCTCTGGCTAGTAAAGGGGCTCCACGAGCCACCACGTAAAGTGCGCTAGGAAGTTGTAATGCCTTTATCCTACCCTTTCAGGGATAAAGGAGTTTGTTTTGTTTTATCTAGTCTTCACTCACAGCTAAAGAGGGGTTCGTCCACTGTCAAGGGGGCGAGCCCCTTTTTTTGTGCCGGGCCACGCCCGATGAGACTGACTGACAATGTCAGGGGAAAGGTCATTCTTCTGGTAACCTACACGCTCTCAAAAAACGTAAGTGGCGCAACGAGTCTTTGCTAGTTGCCCCTGCGGCGAGCAGTTACTCTGTAGTGAGGGCTACCATGGGGTCGAGTTTGGAAGCCTTGATGGCGGGGAACACACCGAATAAAACTCCGATGCCGGCACAGGCCCAACTCGCCACCCAGATGGAATTGAGATCAAGGATCAGGGTCCAGTTGCCCCAATGGGTCAGCCCCAGTGTCAGCCCGACTCCCAAAGCAACTCCCAGCCCACCACCGAGAAACCCAATGATTAAAGACTCATAAAGAAACTGTCGGACAATATCTTTGCGGGTCGCACCCACCGCTCGGCGGATTCCTATTTCGCGCGTGCGTTCCTTGACCGATATCAACATCACCGCCAGAATACCGATGCCCCCCACCAATAAGGATATGCCCGCCACGCCGACAATCAGTTTGGTAAACATTTCGGTGGTTTCTTTTTTCATCTCTTCAATATCCAGTTGGCTCACGAGTGTGAAGTCGTCGTTACGATCATCGGTGAGTTTGTGGTTTTCCCTAAGAAGTTCGTGGATTTTCTTCGATGCCTTGGCAATGTTTTTCCTTGATGAAGCTTTGACAAAAATCCGGGTGATAAAAGTCTGGTTGGCGATGCGGCGCATATAGGTCGAAAGCGGGATCAAAACCAGATCGTCCTGATCCAGCCCGTTGGTGTCCACCCCCTTGGGCTCAAACACGCCAATGATTTTATAAGGCATGAAGTGCACCTTGATGACCTGTCCTAATGGATCTTCTTCTCCAAAAAGGTTTTTAACAGCCGTCATTCCTATAACGGCAACACGGTTTGCAGTTTTCACATCCCTTTCAGAAAAAACATCACCACTTTTTAATTTGTAGTCACGGACAATGGGAAAGTCGATGGTAGAACCTGCGATGGTGGTTTCTGCCGAGTTGTTGCCAAACTTGGCGGTCATGCTTTTTTGTTCAAAAGGTGCCACCCTTTCCACCTCGCCGATTTCATCCATGATCCGGTTGGCGTCACGAACGGTCAAAGTGGTCACATTACCGGTAAGGCGAAGACGTCCGCCGCGCCGTTTCATTTCACCGGCATTGACGGTGATGAGGTTTTCTCCCATCCCCGCGATGACATCCATCACTTCCTGCTGCGAACCTTTGCCAATGGCCACCATGATGATAACCGAGGCGATACCGATCAGTATTCCCAGGGACGCCAGAAAGGTACGGGCCTTATGCGCCCGTAGAGCTTTAATCGCAATGCCTAGAGAAGAAAAAATATTCATCGCTTATTGGGATCGAATAGATTCTTCCGGACTCAAAAATGCCGCCTTGCGGGCGGGATGAATCCCGAAGATCAAACCAATTAGAGAACAAAATACAAACGACAGAATAAAAGGCTCTACCGTGATATGGGTGGGGAGAACATCGAAGCGTTGCAATCCGAATGAGATAGCCAACCCCAGCCCAACCCCCATGAACCCACCTAATAGGGAAACCAGCACCGACTCGAATAAAAACTGTACGGTGATATCGGATCGGCGCGCTCCGAAACATCGTCGAATACCAATTTCCCGAACCCGTTCGCGGATGGACACCAGCAGAATATTCATGATCACAATTCCACCAACCAGAAGGGAAACCGTTGACACCAGCATCAACATGCGGTTCAAAGCCTGCTCCGATTCGGTCACTCGTTGCATAATGCCTTCGGGAGTGATGAAGCGAAAATCGTCTTCGGCGAGAACTGAAAGGTTATGATTACGCCGCAAAATCTGTCGCACCGCTTCCATGGTCTCCGGCACCTGTGATGAATCCAGAGCAACAACCTTGATGCTGTGAAGGTAGGTTTGGTGCGTCAGGCGCGACATGGAAGTGGTCAGCGGAATCAAAACACGGTCATCAGGATCATATCCGCTTTCGGTCAGTCCCTTTTCTTCGAGCAAGCCGATCACTTCATAATAATTGTTTTGCACGCGCACCATTTTTCCCATAGGATCATCACTTTTAAAAAGTTTTTTGGCCGGGGTCGCGCCCAGCACCACCACCCGCTTTCTGCGCTCCAGATCGGTGTCCGACAAAAAATCACCATCCTTCATTTTCCAGCCACGGGCCAATTGCCAGTCCGGCGTCACCCCATAAATCCGGGTGCTGGTGAATTCCTTTTTATTTATGATCTGTATGCTTTTCCTCTGGCGGGGAACCACCAGTCGGACAGTGGGAAGTGCCAGCAAGTCTTCGGCATCTTCAAGGGTCATACTGGTGGTGTTCTGCGAACGGGCAAAAAATAATTTCCCTGCACCGGCGATCACCGAAAAAGATTCCGGGCCGAACCCCATATTGGCAATGCGATTGAGAACCGTGCTCTTGATGCCATCGCCAATGGCCACAATCACAGTCAAAGAGGCGATGCCGATCATCACACCTATGGTCATGAGCACCGTATTGCCCCGGTTCAGTCGCAATCCTCTAAGAGCCTGTCCGAGATTTTTAAAAATTCGCATACGCGTATTTAAAGGGATCGGGTTTGTGCTTCATGGTTCACCTCACTGTCTGAAGCGATCTGTCCGTCGAGGATGGAGATAATACGTCCGGCATGTTGCGCCACTTCCTGATCATGAGTGATGAGAATAATGGTCTTGCCTTCTTTGACCAAACTGTCAAAGGTCTTCATGGTCTCGATGCCATTTTTTGAATCCAGGTTTCCTGTGGGTTCATCTGCGAGAATGATTCGAGGATCACTGATGAGAGACCGCGCGATAGTGACCCGCTGCTGTTCACCGCCTGATAACTGTCCCGGCGTGTGATGCAGGCGGTGCTCCAGTCCTACCTTGGCGAGCAGTTCCCGGGCACGCTCTTTGATATTGCCCGGAGGGTTCTTTGCGTACACCAAAGGCAGGGTGACGTTTTCCAGCGCCGAGACCCCCGGCAGAAGATGGAAGGCTTGAAACACAAAACCAATTTTCTCGTTGCGGACTCGGGAAAGTTTGCGGTCGTTCAACTTGCCGACCTGTTCGCCATCCAGAATGTATTCCCCGCTGGTCGGCTGTGCCAGGCACCCCATGATTGCCATGAGCGTGCTTTTCCCTGCGCCGGAAGGCCCGATGATGCCGACGTAATCTCCCTCCTTGATATGAAGCGTCACATCCTTGAGAACCTTGGTCTCGAAACCAATATTCCGATAGCTCTTGCAGATGGAGTTCATTTCAATGAGGTTCATCGTCGCCTGCGACCTCTTTCTTTTTTCTCTAACGGCTTATCAGGAATACCCACCTGGTCTCCCTCGCTGAGACCCGAGACCACTTCAATATTACTACCATCGCGCCAGCCCAACTCAACGGGCTTGTCTTCCAGTCCATCATTCACCTGCATGACGACGAAAGTTTTTTTGCCTTCCCGTTTGATCGCTTCTTTCGGAAGAGTCAGAACGTTTTTCCGAGTTCCCGTGGTAAGCACGACATTCGCCGTCATCTCCGGCCTGAGTTTCGCGACATTCTTTTTTTCAATATCAAGGATCACTTCATAGTTCACCACATTATCCTTGATCACCGCCTTCGGGTGAATCTCCCGAACCTTACCGCTGAAAAACTGTTCGGCGTAAGTATCAACGGTGAACTTCGCCATTTGCCCGACTTCGATGCGTCCGATATCTGTTTCGTCGACATAAACCGTAACCTCCAGTTTGCGAAGATCAATCAAGTTGACAAATGTTGGGGCACTAAGACTTGCCACTACCGTCTCCCCTTCCTGAGTGGAGACAAACGCAACAATGCCATCTATGGGCGCGGTGATCGAAGCATAGGTGAGCTGAATCTCTTCTTCATTAAGGTTTGCCTTGGCCTTGTCGACCATAGCCTCGGCCAGTCGACTGTTATTTTGCAGCTGGCTTTGCTTGAGTTTCAATTCCTCATTCGCCAGATTGATCCCGGCCTTCAGCACTTGCAGTCTTTCTTCCGCCTCATCCAGAACGGTGGTGGAGACAAACCCTTTTCGGTTCAGTTCCTTATTGCGCTCCAGCATTTTCTCCGCCAGTTTGATCTGCACCTGCAGTTCTTCGCGCTGCGCCACAGCCTTACTGATTTCCAGTGGACCCTCTGCGCGGATTTTTTCCAGCCGGGCATTTTCCGCATCCAAGTCGGCCTGAAAACGCGCCACTCGAGACAGAAGGTCTTCATGTTCGATAATGGCGATGACTTCTCCTGCTCGAACGAAATCGCCGATTTTGACCAGAAGACTTTTGACCTGTCCGGATATGCGGGCACCAATTTTAACTTCCGCGCCCGTCTTGAGTGTCACGGTTCCCGTAGCCAAAACTTTTTGGTGAATATCCTGCCGAGTCACCGGCTGGAATTTGAAATCCTTTGCCGTGGGCTTTTGCGGGGGCTTGCCAAAAATTATTTCCCGGCCGATTTTAATGACCGGGTCCATCTTCCCTTCTTGCCAGGCCCAGGCCAAACCGGCCGCAAGAACCATCAACAACAAGAGATTCCGGAGTTTTCCCGAAATCTTCATATTAGAACCATTGAGTTACTTTTCATTAATCTTATCATCCACTAGTTGGGAGGGTGTAATATACTTCATGCCCGCAGGAACAAAGGAATTAACTCTTTAAATATAGCCAGATAACGCCATTGCTCGTTGGCCCCACGCCCGTTAGCAGGGGGCAATGGCTCTTTGACGAGAAAAACGATTGCTAGCAGTAAAACGCTATTGCAGTCGGCCCCACGCCGAGTGGGGGTAAATGTGCTAAAATAAAGGTCTTATCTATCTATTCTGGGATCGGCAAATGACCAGATAACTTGAGGATTATCATGGCCCCCACGTCATCTAAAAAGAATATACCTCCGACACGACCCAAGTCTTCCTTAAAACGCTGGATCGGGGGGGTTCTTGCCCTGATACTTATCCTTGGCGTTATCCTTTCACAAATTGACCTGGAATCGGTAAAAGAAAACCTGATTCAAAAAGTTTCCGACGAAACGGGAATGAAAGTGGCGATAGATTCTATAGGATTCGGCTTCTCCCGTGGTCTCGGACTGCAATGCAAGGGCGTGAAAGTGAGCACCCCAACGGGCGACAATTATTCGGTCGACCGACTGGATTTGCTGGCAGCGTGGAGCCCTCTTCTTAAAGGCGAGTTCAAAATAAAATCCGCCGCCCTGCAACACCCAGTAATAAAACTGGAGATTCCCGAACCCTCCCCGGAATCACCGCCAGAACCACCGAAGGAAGATAAAAAACCATCGGCTGAATCGACCGAGCCGGGAATCGTCGACTCCGAAACAATTCATTCCACCACCGAAAAATTAAAAAATACTCCACTATCCGTCGACCAGTTCATCATTTCCGATGGTGAGATCACCCTGACCCGATCCGGAAAACAACTCCCCTTAAACCTGGATGGAACCTTTGTTCTCAATCAAGGGGAACGTCTGGATATTTCAGCCAAGGCCCTGAAAGTGCAGACCGGTTCGATAATACTTGAAGGCGACGGAATGGTTTCAAACATGACTGCGGACGATGGCAGAATTTCTCTCAATCTGAAAACCGGTGGCTTCTCACTCAAAGAAATACAATCCATCTTGCAGTTTTTTGGTAAGCCTATGCAACAAACTCCTCTTGAAGCAGTGGATCTGGATAAGCTCGTATTAAAAGCAGAAATGCCTCTTAACTCTCTGAGCAAGATTGAAGTTCTGAAAAAACAAATGACCGGGCACATCGAGTTTGAAATTAGCAACGTAAACTTGAAAACGCCAGACAGTTATTCCATAGAAACTTTAGAAGGAGAAGGAGACTGGGCAGACGGAGTGCTCACCCATGATTTTAAAGGCACCGTTCTCGGTACCAGTATCAGCCTCAACGGCAAACTGCCCTTTGCAGATCTCGCAAAAGATTCTGTCTCCCGCATCGAATGGAAAGGTCTGGACCTGAAAAAACTTCCCCTTAAAAAGGGGATGGCGTGGAGTCCCGCTGAGGGAATAGTTTCCGGCAGTCTTTCTCTCACTGGCCCTCTTCCTGCAGGGGATGAGAAGCCCAAACTGAAAGCCGTTGTTGATTTTCAGGCAGAGGGTTTGGTTTTAAAACCAAAAAGTCCAAACAAACCCATAGCGATTAGTCACTTGCAGGGACATGGCGACTTTAATCAGGGCCAACTGCAACATGAAATCCATGGAGTGCTCTGGGGAAGCGAGTTTGATATTAAAGGAAAACTGAACACCGCCAACCCGGCCCTAAACACCACCCTGAACTGGAAGGGATTGGACATCGCGCAATTGCCTTTGCCGCCAAGCACAGGCTGGCAACCGACGGAAGGGAAATTGTCCGGGACATTAACACTGGCAGGCCCGGCCCCTAAGGAGGGAGAAAGCTTCCCCGGTAAACTCAAAGGGTCGCTGAAGTTTGACGCTCAAAATTTAAAACTGACCAATGCAAACTCCCCTCCCCTCACCTTGAGCCATTTAGAAGGCAGTGGAGATATTGCAAATAAAAAGGTCAACTACAAACTAAATACCGACATCTTCAACGGAACCATTAGCTCAGGAGGAGACATCAACCTTGCCACGACACCCGTTCTTGACAACCAAACAACATTCACCAATATCGATTTGAGCCAACTACCACTATCAGCAACAGGAAAAACCGGCCATGTTTCTGGAACCGTTAAACTGAAAGGCCCGTTGCCCGACCCGGAAAACATTTTAACCAGCAACTTGAAAATAGACACGACCTTTAAAATAACCGATCTAAAAATGTCGGCAGGCACCATTCCCTTGGACGTCAAAACCTTTGACGGAAAAGCAAGTTTGCAGCAGGGCAAGCTCACCCATGACTTGAACGGAACCTTGTTTGGCGGAACCGTGAAAACAAAAGGCAGTTTGATTATTCATCAAGGCAAGAAGCAGACTCTCATCACTGCAGACTCAGACCTTGCGCTCGATCATGTCAACCTCGACTGGGCGCCACTAATAAATAAAAGCGCCCCATCTTCCGGCACGGTGACCGCGAACCTGAAAATAAAAGGCCCTCTTCCGTCTACTGCGGAAATTTCTCCCAAACTGAAACTGACAGGAACCTTTACAGGAGAAAAACTGGTTCTCGAAAATCGCCAAATCGAGAAGGTGGTATTAACATTCAAAGAAAGCACCGCCAAATCTCGTCCGGTAGTGGTCGAAATGGAAAAGATCAACCTTGGAGACAAAAAAGTCAAAAAGCTTAAAGCGCAGTTTGAAATCACCCCGGAAAAAATTGACCTCACCCGAGGGGAGATATGGCCGATGAACGGGTTGATACAACTTGCCGGCAATTTTGAGCCCCCGTCCGGGAACTATCGTTTGCGATTTAAGGGCGAAAAACTAAAGGTGGAAGACCTTACCCCGCATATCAAAGGGCCTCTGCAATTCTCCGGGGCTGTCGTGGGAACAATGCCTAAAAATACCAAGACGCCGGAGCTTCCCGATTACGCCCGCGACCTTTCCGGTGACATAAAAATTGCACTCGTTGACGGAGCCATTCCCGAACTGGGCACACTCGAAGGCCTGCTCACCCTGCTCAATCCCACCACAGCACTCAACGCCCAAAAAGGGGGATTGGGTTACGACTACTTGGGGGGAGATTTAAAAATCGTGAAGGGTGTGGTTCATACCGAAAATCTGGAATTGAGAAGTTCACAACTAAATATGAATGTTGTGGGCAAAGCCAATCTAGTGGAAGATTCCGTCCTCGCTCAGGTCAAAGCCATGCCTCTGCAAATGCTGGACAAAACCATCAAAGCGATTCCATTGCTGGGGCAGATTTTAGGCGGAGGAAAGAAAGGCGGCATTCTCGAAATTTACGTCAAGGTGAGCGGCAAACTCAGTGACCCGAGCTACATCCCGTTGCCTCACAAGTCACTGACCGAAAAACCAGGCCAGATTCTTGAAGGCCTTTTCAATAATCTGCAAAAAAAATAACCGCAACGACCTACCCAACAACTAGTCAATAGTGGGCTTGGCTTCTTGGCTTGACAAGCAGCAATCGGCCAAACAGTGTTAGGGAATTATCATCTATTAATCATCAGGCCAGTCTGCGAGTACAACTTTGCCAATGGTGTTACCTTGCTCGACCAATGCGTGCGCCTTACGAAGATTGTGCGCATTGATCGGCCGGATGACGTTATTCGTTGTGGTGACAAGTTTGCCATTGTCTACGAGATCAGCGATCCCATTTAGCAGTCGTTGTTGCTCAATCATGTCTGGTGTCTGGTACATTGATCGGGTAAACATAAACTCCCAGATAAAGGCAGCACTTTTGCTCTTGAGCAAATCAAGGTCTATGGGTTCGGGTGTTTCGACGATCGAGCAGATACGCCCTTGTGGGGCAATCGCATTGGCCATCGCTACCCAGTGTTGGGTGGTATTGTTTAGGCACAGGATATAATCAACCTGTGGCAAATCAATGGCTGTCAGTTCTACATCAAGAGCGTTGCGGTGATTCACAACCTGATCGGCACCAAGCTTTTTGGACCAAGCAATCGACTCAGGGCGGGAAGCCGTCGCAATCACTTTAAGCTTGCCGAGCTGCTTCGCGAGTTGAATCGCAATCGAGCCGACGCCTCCGGCACCGCCAATGATGAGGATCGATCGGTCTACATCTTCTCCACTAGGTGAGACACCGAGTCGCTCAAACAAGGCTTCCCAGGCCGTAATCCCTGTTAGCGGTAGCGCCGCTGCTTCAGCAAACGTGAGTGAAGTGGGTTTCTTGCCCACGATGCGCTCATCTACCAATTGGTACTCACTATTACTGCCGGGGCGGTTAATATCACCTGCGTAAAAGACCTGATCACCAACGCCAAAACTCTTCACCTCTGGCCCAACCGCGATTACTTCACCGGCAGCATCCCAACCCAATATACGCGGTGTTGTCTCCGTTTGATCATTGGGTGCTCGGACCTTGGTATCGACTGGGTTGACGGAAATCGCTCGAACATTAACCAGTAGGTCATTCCCCGTTGGATGAGGGCGATCAATTTGGATATCGATCAAAGACTGTTCATTCTCGATGGGTAAGTACTGGTATAGTCCAACAGCTTTCATGGTTTGTTTCCTTTTTTACTTTTCATGAGATTGTCTGCTTTGGGTGGCGGTCTCAACCGATCGATGCAACACTATAATCTTGCTACGGCTTGTCTCTGAGTTCCGCATTGGGATTTTACCTGTTTGAGGCATGGAATGAAAGGAGGTAAACCGCGAGATCCTTCGTCGCCGTTGGCTCCTCAAGGATGACAAACCGGCGTTTCTTGTCATTCTGAACGCAGTGAAGAATCTCGGGGTTCATTTCCATTCCCTCCGCATTCCTTACAGTCGCTCACGAAAACGGCAATGTATTTTCCTATGGGTGCCTGACGGCGGAATTTAAAGTTTCACAACTAGCGGTTTTGAAGCGCAGACCATAACTTCAATTCTGCATCGGTGGAGTTGCTTCGGAGTTTTCTTGCTGAAGATTTGGAAGAGATATTTATTTCCCCCTCACCTAGCCTCTCCCTCAACAGGGAGAGGAATTATTAAACGTCACACAGACTTAACGGTCAGTTTGGGGTGCAACTGCTGGCGCAGTTGGGTTTGGATGTATTGCAGGGTGCCGCTGGTTGAGGTAGGGCAACTGCCGCAGGCGCCCTGATAATGGATGCTGACTTCATCGCCTTCGATGCCTTTCAGTTCCACACCACCACCGTCTTGAGCCAGGTTGGTGCGGATCGATCGGTTGAGCACCATTTCGATTCCTTGCAGTTTCTTTTCGTTATCGAGGTTGGCAAAGTTGACGACATCGACCTCGCTCAACTGCACTTTGCCTTCGGCCTGATACAGGGTCACTGTTTCGTCAATGGTTTTCCAAACTCTGTCTTTGAGTGGAACCCAGCTTGTTTTATCGTCTTTCGTCACGGTGACAAAGTTATCCATGACAAACACGTTCAAAATGCCAGGTCTCTCGAACAGGGCGGCGGCCATTTTGTCCCCTTCAGCTTCTGTCTTGCTGGTGAAGGAAATATTGCCGTCATCGAGAATCACACCATTGATGACGAACTGCAGAGCGTTGGGATTCGGAGTTTCTTTCGTGCGCACAACTTTCAAGGCTTTTTTGAGGTTGGGACGCGCCTTGGGTTTTGGCTTCGGCTTGTTTGCCGTCGCGTTTTTTTCCTTCAATTTTTCCTGGATAGCCAGAATCTCGCTGATCTTCACAATTACAGAACTCTCAGGGTTTAATGTATGGGTGTCATCTTAATATATTCAAACGTGGGAGCCAAATATTATCTGGGTCACTCGGCACTGGCTGGGACTTCTGCCAGCGAACTCATGACCACTCTGCGTCCTCTCAGGGTCAGCATGGCCTCGTATCCGACAAAAACAGCTAACCCAATAAGGATCACCGCCGTGGTTCCGAGAAAGATATTGGGTTGCGCTGCAGTGAAAAACTGGTATGCCTGCCAGGCCAGTGCGCCGATTGTGGTCACTGTCATGAAGATAGCAGGGTAAAGCACATAATGCGTCGGTCGCTTGACCGCCATCAACCAGGTAGCCACTACAAACAGGGCCATCGCGGCAATGAGCTGGTTAGTCGCGCCAAAAATGGGCCAGATTTTCTGCCAACCATCGGTCGCGCCAATCAAGTAGGCGACAAACACCACCGCAACTGTCACGATATATTTATTACGAAAAACGGGGCTTTTTTTCCCCAAGGACTCCTGAATCAGGAACCGGGTGATACGCACTGCTGTGTCGAGGGTGGTCAACACAAATGTATTCAACGCCAACACGGCGATCATCGAGGCTATTGTGAAACTCAGAACCGGCAGCATCTGGTGCACCACACTACCGAATCCATTGCCGAAGGCCATGATCCATCCACCCGACTGCATGGTCTCGCGGAACCCCAACCGGGCCATGTCAACGCCGCCACCTTCCGGCGCTACCCAGTAAAGTCCACCCCCCACCAACAAAACCGTAACAACTGCGACCACCCCTTCGGTGAGCATGCCGCCGTAGGCGATGGGTTTGCCCTGCATTTCATTGGCCAACTGTTTGGAAGTGGTGCCGCTCGCAACCAGAGAATGAAAACCGGATATCGCACCACAGGCCACCAGCACAAACAGCATCGGCCAGACCGGCCCCTGCACATCGGACATCGCGCCTCTCCAGACAGGAGTGTGCAATCCCGGTGCGACCCATAACAAAGCGACAATTGCCAGCGCCATGGAACCAAACAGAATGTATGTAGAAAGATAATCGCGCGGTTGCAAAAGCGTTTGTACCGGCAAAACCGAAGCGACCCCGGCATAGACCATCAACACAACAAACCAGAACACCAGTGGCGAAAACCCCATCACGCCCTCATCGGGCAAAGGCAGGGGCATTTTGAATCCGATATAAATATTCACAATGATCGCCAGCACCGCAATGGCGGAGACAATCTGGAGGTTGAAGTTTTTTTGGTAAATGCACCAGCCGAGGATCATCGAAACGGGAATGATGGCGAAAGTGGGAAACACCATCTCCGGTTGAGCGATGAGGGTTTTAGCCGCAACAACGCCAAAGACGGCGATCACTAACAGCATGGCGAGAACGAGGAAGATGGCGAACACGGCTTTGGCCCGGGTACCCATCGTCGTCTCTGCGATGTCAGCAATGGAACTGCCGCGATTGCGCACTGAGACCATCAGCGTCAGATAATCGTGCACCGCGCCGATGAACACATTGCCCAGCAAAATCCAGACTAATGTTATGGCCCAACCAAAATGGTGCATGGCAATGATAGGACCAATGACCGGCCCCGCACCAGCAATAGACGCAAAATTATGCCCGAACAACACCAATGGTTTGCTGGGCACATAATCCACCCCGTCGTTTTGTTTTACAGCAGGGGTCTCGCGGGAAGCGTCAGGATGAATCAATTTCCGGTCCAGCCGCCCCGCATAAGCCCGGTAGCCCACAAAATAAAAAAACAGGCAAGCTAAAACCAATATGCCAATGGTCAACATGGCCACATCCTGAAAAGGTTACATTATTAACTTCTTATTATACCAAAGATGGGCGGGTAAAAAAGAGTCAGAAAAAGGGAGGCTAAAACAAAGACTCGCGCTGGATGGTTTGTTCCCGGTCCGGGCCGGTGGAGATCATCATGAACGGTGTTTCGAGGAGTTCGCTCAACCGGTCGATATAATTTCTGGCATTTTCGGGCAACCGGTCAAAATCCTGTATCCCAACAGTGCTTTCCGACCAGCCGTCAAACTCGGTATAAACCGGTTGGCAGTTTTCCACAACTTCCGAGTCTGCCGGCATTTCGAGAAATGTTTTTCCTTTATATTCATAACCGGTACAAACCTTGATGGTTTTGAATCCATCGAGAACATCGACTTTCGTGAGAAGCAGAGCGTCAACACCATTAAGGTGAACACCATATTTTCCAACCACAGCATCAAACCATCCGCAACGTCGGGGCCTGCCAGTGGTCGCGCCAAACTCGTGCCCTACCTTGCCGAGACGCGCACCATCCGCATCCAACAACTCAGTGGGGAACGGACCTTCGCCAACCCGGGTGGTATAAGCCTTTATCACACCCAGCACTCGATCCACCTTTGTGGGAGGAATGCCAAGCCCGGTGCAAGCACCTCCCGCAGAGGAGTTGGAGGACGTCACGAACGGGTAAGTGCCATGGTCCACATCCAGCATGGTTCCCTGCGCGCCTTCACACAAAATATTTTTCCCCTGAGCGATCTGGTCGCGCAGGAGAATGTGGGTATCACCAATATATTTCAAAATAGTTTCCCGATAACTCATCAACTCATCAAGAAGACTGTTGAACTCGGGCAGTTCGGTACCATAAAGAGTTTTTAAAATCTTTTGTTTTTCGTCGTAATTGGCTCGCAACCGTTCCTTCAGATAAGTTTCATCACGAAGATCACAGGTGCGGATTCCCGCCCGCGCAATTTTGTCCGCATAGGAAGGACCAATGCCTCTTCCCGTCGTGCCAATTTTCTGAAATCCACTCCCACTCTCGCGGCCTTTGTCGCTGGTGCCGTGATAAGGCATGATGATGTTGGCCCGGTCACTGATAACCAGTCGGCCTTCCAGGTTAACCCCCGTTTCCTCTAACTGGCGCATTTCTTCCACCAAAGCTTGAGGGTCCACCACCACGCCGTTACCGATCACGCATAATTTGTTTTCATGGAAAATTCCAGATGGGATGAGATGCAGGACGAATTGTTTCTCATTGAAACAAATGGTATGCCCGGCATTATGGCCGCCCTGATACCGTGCCACCACATCAACATTTTCGGCAAGCAGATCAATGATCTTGCCCTTGCCCTCATCACCCCACTGCATTCCAACAACAACTGCAATCGGCATATAAACCTTTCTAAGTAACAACAAAAGTAAATCAATCCCGCGCCCAGCGGGCTATTATCCCCACCCACCCCCACCTTGTCAACCCACTCGGCGTGGGGCCAGTGAGCAATAACCTGATCGACTAGCATATATAGAAAATACAGACATCGTTCACTACCTCTACGTAAGCAGGTATGGAGGAAACTAGGCAGCGTCACATTCAGCCGAGATAACGTTTTGATAGCCAGCAATAGTCATTGCCAGCTGGCCTCACGCCTAGTGGGCTAGTGGGTGAATTTTTTTAGGAAGTTTTTTATGGTTTCTATGGGAACCATGGGGCCGATATCGATACCGGGGCAGAACCCGCCGACCAGTCGCCACATGAATTTGGAATCCATATTTTCTCTCCAAAACGGGTAGGACGAACATTGTTTCGGTTTGCCTTCGTGGATGTCGCAGCCCTGATCGGTTAAGAAAGTGCAGGGTTCGCCCTCTTCACCAACTTCGAGAATCCATTCACCTTCATCGCGGGTGAGGTAGGTTTTCTTAAATTCTGCCGGAGTGGTTTTCAAAAAATCGGCGGCGTTGCGAATATCTTCACGATCAAAATGCACGATGCCCGGTTTCACGCAACACTTGAAACAGTCGGCTTGACATTCAAAACGAATCGGCTCCCTCTCCCACCACTTACCCATGGGGAGTGCCTCCCTCCACTATCCGTGGGGGCAATGAGCAATAGCTGTTAACTGTTAGCAATTTCGATCTCGGCTTGAGAAGTTTGTGCCTCTTTCCCACCGGCGGCTCGCCGGCGGCTAGTGGATCACCATGTCGTCACGGTGGATCACTTCTTCGTAATAGGATTCCCCCATCAAGTTGCGCACGGCGGAAGTTTTCATGCCCTTAATCTGTTCGAGGTCACGGGAGTTATAGTTGACCAGTCCGCGACCGATTTCGTTTCCCGACTCATCAAGAAGAGCCAGAGCACTGCCGAACTCAAAATTGCCTTTCACCTTCACCAGTCCTGCTGGGAGGAGGCTTTTACCTCTTTCCACCAAGGCTTTGCAAGCGCCTGCATCGATGGTCAGTGTTCCGGCGGGTTTCAGGGTATGGGCGATCCAGTGTTTGCGGTCGCGGATCTTGCCTTTCCCCGACCAGAACAATGTGCCCACTTCTTTACCGGCAAAAATACTTTCGATGATTTTTTCGTCAAGGCCATTAACGACCAGCGTGGGAATACCAAAGCTCATGGTTTTTTTTGCAGCCAGCACCTTGGTGATCATCCCTCCCACTGTCAAACGATTATTGCTTTTTCCTGCAATGCGCTCAATGTCTTCATTGACTTTGGATATATGGGAAATCAGTTGCACTTTTTCAGCACCGGACCTGCTTTTCAAAGACGGGTCGCGGTCATACAGTCCCTCAACGTCTGAGAGAATGATTAACAGTTGCGCATCGACCAGACAGGCCACGGTTGCGGAAAGAGTATCGTTATCGCCGATCTTGATCTCGTCAACCGTGACAGAATCGTTTTCGTTGATGATGGGAATGACGCCCCTTTCCAGAAGTGCTTCAATGGTGTGTTTGGCGTTCAGGTAGCGTGTGCGGTTTCTCAGGTCTTCGTGGCTCAAAAGAATCTGGGCAACCTTCAATTCTTTTTTCTCGAAAGCTTTCTCATAGGTATGCATCAGGAAGCTCTGACCGATGGCGGCGCAGGCCTGCTTTTCAGGAATGGTCAAATCGGCGCGGCCAAATTCCAGGCGTTCCCGTCCCGCCATGATGGCACCGGATGAGACCAGCACCACATGGTGCCCTTTATCGCGGATGATCTTTATTTTACGGGCGTAATGCCGCACCCAGTCCTTACTCAACCCGCACTCCAGCGACGATTGGCCTTTATCTCGATTGGAAATAACACTGCTGCCAATCTTGATCACCACAGTTTTGATATCTTTTAAAATGTCTTGTCGCACTGTCATAGTTTCGGGGGTGCTCAAAAATCTCATTGAAGAAAAAAACCGCAGAGGAAAATGTAACCTAAAATGTCACACAGGTCATCCTCTATTGTTAGAGTTTTGCAGAGTTTCGGTGATAAACCGGTTCAGAACATCATAATAACCGACCCCACCCAGAATATACGTATCATTATGGCCGGCCCCTTCGATGGAGTAAAACGTTTTAGGGTCTCCAGCCTGCTCGAACAATTTACGCCCAAGGTCATAAGGGACGATCTCATCGCGTGTGCCATGTAGGAATAGTTTTGGAAGTTTCAGGTGAGGGACTTTTCCAATTGCATCCAGCTTGGACCGGATCGCCCAACCCAGAGGGATGAGCGGGAACACTTGTCTCGACATATCGGCGGAGTTGGTGAACACAGATTCCAGAATCAAGCCTCTGGCCGGGTGGTTCATAGCCGTTTCCACCGCGCAGATGCCTCCTAAAGAACGGCCAAACAGAAATAGCGAATCGACCGACACGCCATCCATTGCAAGAACCTTCTTGTATGCCGCTCTGGAATCTTTGTAGATTCCCTGTTCATCAGGTACGCCTTCGCTTCTTCCGTAACCACGATAATCAAAAATAAAAATATTCAGGTTGAGCGGTTTGAGACGCTGGATATTATCCAGCCGGTGGCTGATGTTGCCGGCGTTGCCATGAAACCATAGTAGGGTCGCCACCGCATTGGGGTTGGGAATGAACCAGCCATGCAGTTTTACTCCGTCCTCGGATGCAAAATAAATGTCCTGCGCCGGAATTCCGACAGAGGATGGATTCCAAAATCCTTCCGGATAGCGGGCGGGATGGAAAATGACTTTGTTTTCAAAAAGGAGCAGGAAGGCCGCATAAACCAGAACGAAGAAAACCAGCAGGCCAGCAGACTGAGTCCACGTCACCTTATGAACTCGGGGCTTCAATTTGGGAGACTTTAATTTTCAGGCCTTGCACCGAATCGACTCGCACTCTTTCCCCTTCGGCGACCTGATTTTCTGCTTCCGCGTCCCACAACTCACCGTGAACAAGGACAGTGCCTTTCGGGTTCAGAATTTCTTTCACCAGACCGATTTCGCCAATCATCCCTTCCATCCCCCCCAGTTTTTTGAGGCTGCGAGTGCGGGTAGCGAAAACAACGATGCCCAGCGACAAAACAATTGTCATACCCAGCGTCGGATAAAGGATGGCACGGGAAATCTGCATGGCAGGGTCGTCACTGTCGATCAGCATGGTGGACCCGAGAAAAATCGATATCACTCCGGATACGGATAGAAGGCCGTAGCTCATGACGTTGATTTCAGCGATAAACAGAATCACGCCGAAAATGATCAGTAAAAGTCCGGCGTAGTTGATCGGTAACGCCTGCATGGCATAGAGCGCAAGAATGAGGCTGATGGCTCCAATCACGCCGGGCAGAACCAGTCCGGGGTTCGACAACTCAAAATAAAGTCCCACCATCCCAAGCATCATGAGGATGTAGGCGACATTAGGACTGGAAATGATATCCAGCATTTTCTGTCGGGGATTCATCTCGTGATAAACAATTTCCAGGTTTCCGGTCTTGAGCGTGACGGAACCGGAGGCGACTTGCACTTCCCTTCCATCTACAGCCAGCACCAGCGCTTTCACATCTGCGGCAATGAGATCAATGACGTTGAGCTTCCTGGCCTCTTCCGCCGATATGGAAACGCTGTTGACCACCGCCAGTTCTGCCCAGTGGGCATTGCGCTTTCTAAGCTCCGCCAAGGAACGGATGTAAGCGGCGGCATCGTTGGTCACCTTCTTCTCCATGGTTTTGGCCTGCTTGCCTTCGCCGCCCCCACCCATCATATTCACCGGATGAGCGGCACCAATATTGGTGCCCGGAGCCATGGCGGCAATATGCGATGCGATCGTAATGAACGTTCCCGCCGAGGCGGCACGCGATCCACTCGGCGCAACAAATGAGGCCACCGGAACCTGGGAACCCTGGATTTTCTTGATGATCTGCCGCATGGAAGTGTCCAGTCCGCCGGGAGTATCCATGCGCAGCACGATCAACGCATCCTGCTCGACGTTGGCCTGGCTGATTTCATGGGAAACATATTCGGCGACTGCGGGGTTGATCGCCCCTGAAAGTTTAACGACGACCACACGGTCTTTGGAGTAGGCGGGAGGAACGGCCAGAAACAAAATCAGTAACAAGAAGCTAATTTGTTTATTCATTTGGATAACCCAGAAGTTTTTCGTCGTTGTATTATTGTTCCACAGGGCAATGAATAAAGCAAACCCGGCACCCGAAACCAGAACTGATTTTGCGTTACCGACGCCTCTTTTAATGTTAAACTTGGTTGATCGGTTATGATTTCAACTTCAGGGAAATTTTATGGATTATAAGACCATCTACATTGTTGACCCAATCAGGGGTGAGCGCATTCAAATGGCGAAATTTCTCAGCGAGGAAATTTTCACCATCATGACGTTCGTTTCTCCCAACGATTGTTTCAAAAACTCCGAACTTATCAGTTGCGACTTGATGGTGTTTGTCCCGCGTAAGGAAAAAAACGAGATCAAACATTTGATGAATATAAAAAAGAGGTTCCGCAAAACTCCGGTGATTTTTCTTCTCACTGATGATTTTCCGGATATTAATCTTGCGGAAATTACGGCAAACGGGTTTCCCACCGTGTATAAGGCCCCCAATAACGAAAAAGTGAGAGAAATCATGCTGGGTCTCCTTGCCGAGGAGGGATTGCCCCCCCGAACCGAAGTGCCTCATCCTGTCCCCATTTCCAAGGAAGTGCAGGACGCTCTTTCACCCAAACTCCTATGAGTAACACACCCAAAATCACTCACTCAATTTCTACCGGCACCGTTAGTATAGGCGGGAGGAATCCTCTAGTGCTGATCGCGGGCCCCTGCGTGATTGAGTCGGAAAAAATCACCCGGGACATCGCCGAAAAGCTGAAACGTATTACCGGAGACCTAGGGGTGCCCTTTATTTTCAAAGCCTCCTACGATAAAGCCAACCGGTCTTCCATTCAATCGTTTCGCGGCCCGGGACTGAAAGAAGGATTAAAAATTCTGCAAAAGATCAAGACCGATCTGGAACTTCCCATTTTGTCCGACGTCCATAAGGAAGAGGAAGTCGAACCTGCGGCGGAAGTGCTCGATGTTTTGCAGATCCCGGCATTTCTTTGTCGGCAAACGGATCTCCTGGTAAAAGCCGCCAACACCGGCAAGCCGATCAATGTAAAAAAAGGCCAGTTTATGGCCCCCTGGGACATGAAAAATGTCGTGAACAAACTTGAAGAGAGCAACAATAAAAATATCCTGCTGACAGAACGAGGGGCAACATTTGGCTACAACAATCTCGTGGTGGATATGCGCTCCCTTGTTTTGATGCGGGACTACGGCTATCCGGTGATCTTCGATTCCACCCACAGCCTGCAACAACCCGGAGGCCAGGGCACGAAAAGTGGCGGGCAAAGAGAGATGATCCCCGACCTCGCCCGTGGAGCGGTAGGAGTGGGTTGCGATGCCCTGTTTATGGAAACCCACCCGGACCCCGACCAAGCGTTATCGGATGGACCCAATATGCTGAAACTCGATCTACTTCCTGAACTTCTGGAACAATTGATCACCTTGGACGAAATCGTTCGTGGTAAAGGGCAAATGATAAAAAACCCTTAACCCCTTGCCAGGGGAGGCAATTGGGCAAAAGCTTTTAAAGCCGAGATAACTCTTTGCTCGCCCGCAAGAGTCATTGCTTATTTCCACCAGGCGTTGCCCGGTGGTGGAGGAAGAATTATGAAACAATTTTTCATCGCTCTCCTTACGGGAATTTTTATTTTCCCTCTTATCTCTGAAGCTGACCCTGAAGGCATCTGGGTTGAGCTTTCTCCCACTCCTATTAAAAGAACAGAATCTTCTTCCGCGCTCGTCGGCGATAAAATTTATTTATTGGGAGGGTTCACTCCCAACGGAATTTCCAACAAGGTCGATGTATGGGATCCTGAATCCGGCACCTGGAACCAAATCATTCCGCTTCCCCGCGGTCTGCACCACACGACAGCTTCTGTGGTGGACGGAAAACTTTATGTCATCGGCGGGTTTGATTCCGGCACATGGAGAGCGGTCAATGTAAACTACGAGTATGACCCCGAAATCCATCGCTGGACGACCAAAGCGCCCATGCCCACTGCTCGCGGAGCACATGCGGCGGGAGTGGTTGACGGCAAGATTCATCTGGTCGGAGGTGCGCATCGCAAACTGTTCAATCTGGTCAACACACCTGCCCATGAAGTTTATGACCCCAAAACAGACAGCTGGCAAACCCTGCCCCCTATGCCGACCGCACGCGATCACCTTGCTGTTTCCGTAGCAGGCGAAAAACTGCACGCCATTGGTGGACGGGTGGACGTCAACTACAATAATAATCTGGATACGCATGAATCTTATGACTCCAAAACCGGCAATTGGAACCAGCACGCCTCACTACCTACAGCACGTAGCGGTATCACTTCTCAGGTGCTGAACGGATTGATTCATGTTTTCGGCGGAGAATCAGGAGAAGGAACCTTCATTGAAAATGAAGCCTACGATCCTTCAACCAATAAATGGAAAACCTTTAATCCCATGCCATCAGGCAGACACGGGCTGGCATCTGTTGTGCTGAAAAACCAAATCCATCTTCTGACAGGCGGACCCAATCCAGGTGGAGGTGGAAGCAATACTCATCTCGTGTTCAAACTCAATAGTCTCTAAGGAAAAATATTGAAAAAAGGGGGGGGGAGGGCGGCTCCCTTGGTAAGGGAGCCGGAGAGAAAAGCTTGTTAGCCATCGATTTGGCACGCCACAGATTGGGCCACTTGGAGGTAAACCCAATCCGTTGGAGGTGGCAGTGCCAGTTCGAATCTTCAATGATCTATACAGCAATCCTCATGCCAAGTTGTTTGCCTGCCAAGAAAAACCCCATAACCCTTTATAAACAAACTATTTCTCTGTTTTTATCCTGAAGATTTACCGAGTCAAAATTCCCATCCATGGGTGCAAGTTTTCCCTACCAGGCGTCAATTTTTCCCATTAAAAAGAATCTATGGCAAAGTATGAAGCTTGAAAGTAGATGGACTAGATTGAGGAGAGCTGCATGTTGATGGAGAAATTGTTTCCACCTGATTCCATGACCATAATGGTCGTCGATGACACCCAGGAAAATATTCTTGTTCTGCAACAAGCCTTGGCCAGCATCGGGTACAACATTTCAGTGGCCTTCGATGGAGAAATGGCCCTTAACCTGATCCCTAAACTGAAACCCGACCTGATATTGCTGGATGTCATGATGCCGAAAGTTGATGGTTTTGAAGTGTGCAGACGCCTGAAAAAAGACCCGGAGTTGGCGGACATACCCATTATCTTTATAACCGCCATGGGAACAACAGAAGATGTCTTAAAAGGATTTGAAGTCGGAGCCGTGGATTACATCATGAAGCCTTTCAATCTAAAAGAAGTCTGCGCCAGAGTCAAAACCCACCTGATTTTGTCCGCCGCCATTAAAAAATTAATCCAGGACACTGAAACGGACTCCCTGACCGGTCTGTTCAACCGGCGAGCTTTTTTAAAAAAGATTGAAGAGGAAGCCATGCGCACCAAACGAAGCCAGAAACCTTTTTCTATCCTTTTTAGCGATATTGATTTTTTCAAAAAAATCAACGACACCTATGGCCATGCAGCGGGCGACGATGTTTTGAAAAAAATCAGTACACTCCTGAACACAGAAAAACGGGAAGTAGACCAAGTGGCAAGATGGGGGGGAGAAGAGTTTCTGATTTTACTTCCTGAAACAGACCCAAATTCAATTAGTAAGTGCAACTCTGACTGTCGTTAAGAAGGTAAACTGCGGTAACCTTGCGGTTTATCTCACCGACAAAATTAAGAGGAGCATGCATGAGTTGTTACACACAGCTTACCCA